>Ga0247841_10006494_pt1 | contig 17997 bp, 19 predicted proteins | sample LaCruzMarch2015__2_FD_192410 | JGI IMG/M metagenome (GOLD analysis project Ga0247841, IMG submission 192410) | Freshwater microbial communities from meromictic Lake La Cruz, Castile-La Mancha, Spain - LaCruzMarch2015_18m | ecosystem: Environmental > Aquatic > Freshwater > Lake | place: Spain... | reverse complement strand
CAAAGCAAAAATTGTGATTTTTCCAACTGTTGATTTTGAATTGCTGGAGACCGTATTGTGGACTCCAGTTGAGAATTATTTTTTGCTCGATTTGCATCTCGTCCGGATGAAATCATCCGCTGCCTATTTCTCGTTTCCGCTTGAGGAGGAATCATTAAGAAAAAAACTTTCTTCTCTGGCTTCCGAACTGCCGCCTGTGCCGCACCGCGTCCGTCTGCTGCTGAACCGGGAAGGCAAAATAATCTGTGAGGCGAAGCCTTATGGCGAAATTCCGGACAATACTGAATTATTTGTTTGTCTTGCAAAGCATTCTGTTGCATCTGGTGACGTTTTTTTATACCATAAGACAACTAACCGTCTGGTCTATGACAATGCAAAAGCATTGCGGCCGGGCTATGATGAAGTTATTCTGTGGAATGAAAAGGGGGAAGTAACGGAATTTTGCACGGGCAATATTGTCGTTGAAATGGAAGGTGAAATGCTGACGCCGCCGGTCAATTGCGGTTTGTTGCCGGGAACTTTTCGACAATGGCTGTTGAAAAAAGGATTTGTTAAAGAAAGGGTAATTACGCTGGAAATGCTGGGCCTGTGCGAAAAAGTCCATTTATGCAATTCGGTCAAGAAAATGCAGGAAGTGCGGGTTGATTTAAATACGTAGGAATTTTCGCGTCGGTGACGAAGTCGCCAAGCGACCACTTATCCCGATCGCGAAGCGCATCGGGATAAGTGGCAATGTTATATTTGTCGTCCTCGGCATGTCATTCCCGCCTTGAGCGGGAATCCAGATTTGGAAAAGTTATGACCTGGATTCCCGTTTTCACGGGAATGACAGAGTAGAAATGAGACGTAGACTTCATGCCGATCAGAGTTCATTTGAAAATAAGCGGAAGAGTGCAAGGCGTGTGCTTCCGTCACTACTGCCGCGAGCATGCGGAAAAATTTGAAGTGAAAGGATTTGTCCGAAACAATGATGACGGCACTGTGGAAGTTGTCGCCGAAGGCGAGGAAGAGGCCGTCAGGAAATTTATTGAATGGTGCCGCCGGGGGCCGGCGTTGGCGATGGTTATGGCCTGTGAAGAAAAACATGAACCGCCGGCCGGCGAGTTTGATTCGTTTACAATTGGATACTAAATTATGAAAAAAGAAAAATTATTTACGGAACGGTTTAAAAACGTAATCATTGATCTTCTGCATGAGCAGAAGGATCAGCCCTTGAACGAGCGGCAGATCGCCGACAAATTGTCGGTTCGCGGCGGAGATCGCAAGCGTTTGCTCAAGCTCCTGAATGCGATGGTCAGGGAAGGCTTGATTGTCTGCGTTCATAAGAACCGGTATGGGCTGGGTTCGCCCGCCGACCTGGTTACGGGCGAACTTGAAGTGCGCCGTTCCGGCGCCGGAGTCATTGTGCCGAAGGACGGCGGCGAAGAAGTCTTTGTTTCGCGGGATGATTTGGGAACGGCCTTTCCGCGCGATCTGGTGGTGGCGCGTTTGCTTAAAGATTGTTCCGCGTGCAAATGGGGGTTGCGCCGTGCCGGAAAAGTAATCCGGGTTCTGGAGCGCTCACGCGGCGCGATTGTCGGCACTTTGCGTGCGACCGGCAAGTTCTTTTATGTCGTTCCGATTGACCCGGTTTATGAAAGGGATTTTTATGTTCCCGGCCCGAAAGGCGCGCGGGTCAACGACCGGGTTGTGGTTCAATTTGTGTCCTGGGCTAACCGGCATGTTAATCCGGAGGCGGAAATAATTGAAGTCATCGGGCCGGAAAATAATCCTTCCCATGATACCACCGTCATTATCCGGCAATACGCCCTTCCCGATCATTTTAAGCCCGAAGTTCTCCGGGAAGCCGATCGGGCGGCTGAACTGCTCAATCAACCCGGTGAGCGGCAGGATTTTCGCGGAAAATATATTCTTACCATTGATCCGGCCACGGCGCGGGATTATGACGACGCCGTTTCGCTTGAAACGGACAAAAACGGCAACCGCATATTGGGGGTGCATATCGCCGATGTTTCTCATTTTGTCCGGCCAAACAGCGTGTTGGACAGGGAAGCGCGGCTTCGCGGCAACAGCGTTTATTTTCCCGATCTGGTTTTGCCGATGCTGCCCGAGGCGATATCCAACGGACTTTGCAGTCTCAGGCCGGACGAGGATAAATTCACGTTCTCGGTTCTGATGACTTTTGACTCGGCCGGCGCTCCGTTAAAAGCCGATTTTTGCCGGAGCGTAATCAGGTCGCGTTTGCGTCTGACTTATGAGCAGGCTTTGGAGGTTCTCCAAAATCCGCACCCGCCCGCAACGCTGGCGCGCCCGCCTGCAGCGTTATGCGCAGCATTTCGGGCAGGTAGCAACTGCGGGCTGGGCCGTCCTTCTGCCAACGTCGGCAGGGAGGCGCATGATCTGCTGTTGCGCTGTCATGCTCTTGCCCGGCAATTGCGGGTACGGCGCTTTGCCCAGTATGCGCTTAATCTGGATATGCCGGAATACGAAATATTCATGGGCAAAAACGGAATGATTGAAGATATCCGCCAGACAATAGGCGATATTTCCCACCAGTTGATTGAGGAATGCATGATTGCCGCCAATGAGGCGGTTGACCGCGCGTTGAGCGAACGGGGCTACGGCATTATCAGGAGAATTCATGAGCCGCCCGCCCCGGAAAAAATAGAGGCACTTGCGATTCAACTCGGCGAAATCGGCTTCCATCCCGGCGATTTATCCAAACGGAAAAATATGGCCGCTTTTCTGGACACGCTCTCCGGCCATCCCTTTGAATATGACGCCAAACTGGCGGTGCTGAAGAGCATGAAGCGCGCCGTCTATTCGCCGGAACCGCTCGGACATTACGGCCTGGCGAAAAAATATTATGCCCATTTCACCTCCCCGATCCGCCGCTATCCTGATTTGGTCGTTCATCGTGCTTTGGCGGCCATGCTTGCGGGGCGCGAGAATCCGTATAAGTCCGGCGAATTGTCGGCGCTCGGACTAAATTGTTCGCGGTCCGAACAGGTAGCCGATGCGGCAGAGACTGCCCTGATTGAAATAAAAAAATACCGTTTTCTGGAACAGCAAATTACGCGTGGCAAGCCGGAAACTTACGAAGCCGTTGTGGCCTGCGTCAAGAATTTCGGCATGTTTGTTGAGTTAACCTGCCTGCAAATCCAGGGCTTGGTGCACATTTCCACGATTTCAAAAGAATTTGTGCGGTTTGACGCCCAGCGCGAGGAACTGCACGCGCATAAAAAGAAATACGGCGTCGGTAGTCGCGTGAAAGTGAAGCCGGTCAGGATTGATTTTGACAAGCGCCAGATTGATTTTGTCCTGGCCGAAGATGAACGCAAAAGAGCATAAAAATCCGCGCTTGAACAGCGCGCGCGCCTCAATTTCGAAAGAAATATTATATTATGAGCCAAAAACGAATCAAAATAGGAATAGCCGGCGCGCGGTTTGCGGCGGCGTTTCATTTCGCGTCATATCGCCAGCTTTCCGGCATAGGTGCCGAGGTGGTGGGCGTATATTCCAAAACGCGCGAAAGCCGGGAAGCATTTGCCGAAAAGTGCGGGATTAAAGCTTTTGAAAGTTACGATGAAATGCTCCGCGCGGTGGACGTTGTTGATTTGTGCGTGCCGGGTTCCGCACATGAATCATTATGCGTGCGCGCCGCTGAATTTGGGCGCCATGTTATCGTTGAAAAGCCGTTCACCGGCGCTTATGGGCCGGGCGCTGACGAATGGCGGGGTAATAAGGCCGACAAGAAAATTTTGCTTGAACAGGCAATACAATCGGTTCAACGCATGACCGATGCAGCGCTAAAGTCGAAGGTCAAGGTTATGTATGCAGAAAACTGGGTTTATGCGCCGGCGGTTCAAAAAGAGGTTGAGATATTGCGCGCCACAAAGGGACAGATATTATGGATTCACGGCGAGGAAAGCCATAGCGGCAGTACCAGTTCGTTTTATGGTGACTGGCGTTTTTCTGGGGGAGGGTCCTTGGTTGGCAAGGGATGTCATCCGCTTACAGCGGCGCTTTATCTGAAACAAGTTGACGGCATTGCGCGTTTGGGCCGGCCAATCCGCCCAAAAACCATCAGTTGCCGGACGCATGAAATTACCCGCAATCCGGAATTTGCTGACAAGGGATTTTTACGGACGGATTACAAGGACGTGGAAGATTTTGTGCAAGTGCATGTTTTATTTGATGATGGAATGGTGGCGGATGTGTTTTCCTGTGAATTGGTCATGGGCGGGGTGCACAATTGGCTGGAAGTGTATTGCAATAATCACCGCATGCGTTGTAATATTAATCCCATTGACGCCAATGTTCTTTATAATCCTGTTGAAAAGCAAATGTCCGGCGTGTATCTTAATGAAAAACTTGGTACTAAGCAGGGATGGAGTTTCCCCGCGCCTGATGAGAATTGGATGAGCGGTTATCCGCAGGAGCTTCAGGATTTTGTTGAATGCCTTATTCAAGGGAGGGAACCGCAGAGCAATCTTGTCTTGGCGGCGGATACGGTTTGTGCTTTATATGCGGCGTATGTTTCGGCCCAGGATGGCGGCCGTGAAACTGAAATACCGATTGTGAAACAGGCTTGATTGTAACTGATCAGGTAGATAAATTATAAGTATTTACCGTGCCACAGGCAGCCTGCATGCCTGCGATCCGTCAGCTGACGGACGTAATACTGCGGGTAGGTGATCCGCCGATGGCAGAGACTGTAGGAAGGCGTCTTACGATAGGAGGATAATATGAAAGCTAAAATTGATGCTGATCTATGCACTGGTTGCGGACTATGCGTTGACACGTGCCCCGAAGTGTTCAAAATGGATGATTCTGTCGCCAAAGCATTAGTGGAGAAAGTGCCGGAAAACGTCTGGAATACCTGCCGGGAGGCGGCTGATAATTGTCCGGTTGAGGCGATAATAATTGAAGAATAACAATGCCAGAAGTCAGTAGCCAGTAGTCAGAAGTCAGAATGAAGAAAGTGGAAAATAAAATTCGATAGGTATAGCCTTCCTTATCTTAATTCTGACTACTGGCTACTGACTTCTGACTACTTGCTTTGAATGGTTACAATTTATGCCCTTAAACCTAAAACCATTTCTTGACCGGCTGAAAAAAAAGAGCGTTCCGAAGGATATTGTTGCTGTTGATTTCAGCCAGGCAGAACCCAAGTGCTCCCGCCTGCAGCAGGCGAGCGGAGGAATTCAGCTTGTCGCTGCCGATGTTTTGCCGCGTATTCAAGAGGGAGCACCCGCGGATCAAAAAAGCGTTTGTAAGCTTATCAGCTTGCCGAAGCATCTTTTAACCCGGCATGCTGTTCTTTGTTTGCCGGGGAAGAATGCGCTTATAAAACTATTAAATTTGCCGGGGCATCTTGACGGCGATTCGGAGACTAAAATCAGGGAAGATATGGGGGTTGGCTCAGGTGAATATCGGATTGGCTATAAGGTTCTTGGCCATAGCCATGGACGTGTTGAAACAAAACTGGTTACGGTGGCCTTGCCGGAAACTGATCTTCAACTTTATCTGGGTTGTTTTTCATCCGGCTGGCCCGTGCCGGTTTCTGTTGAATTGGCGGGCTTGGCGGCGGTTAACGCATTCATCAACGGTTATCTGGACAATTGCGCGGATGAATCCCTTGGAGTCGTTCAGTTTGAAGATTACGTTTCCTTCTTTGCTTTTCTTCACAAAAAAGAACTTGTTTTAATCCGCAAGTTTGATTTTGGGCATGATCATGTGTTAAGCGCAATCCAAAGCCGGCTGAACGTGAACCGGGAAACGGCGATGAACGTGGCGTCCGACCAGTCTTTTGATATTACCCAGATGATCAAGGAAGTCTGCGATCCTTTCATTCGACAACTTGTGATCTCAAAACATTTTGTTGAACGGCGGGAAAACTGTCATGTATCGCGGATTTTTATCCCAGGCACCGCGCCGGCCTCGCATCGTCTTGCCCAGGAAATCCGCGTCGCCTCCGAGGGGGAGGTTGAAAAATGGGACCCATTAAAGGCGGTTATCGTTGAACCGGAGGCTGTTTCGCCGAAATTATCCGGCCAACACTCTCTGCTTGCCGCATCAATCGGCGCCGGTATCGGTTTTTTTGGTGGAACAGAATAAAACAAGATTTGTAGTATCCAAGAAATTATGAACCTGCATGTCAACCTGATCTTAGAATCGGAGCTGCGCAGCAGCAGCCGGATCAGCCGCAATTTTTTAGTCAAGGCGTCTGCCGCGGTTGCCGCGTTGTTGTTTTTGTCGTTGATTTTGGTTGTCTTGGTCGGCGCGCGGTCGGCAAAAAATGCGTTTCTTTTTGCTGAGCAGGAAAAAAAACAATTGGATCCTGTTTATCGGACAGTTACTGATCTTAAGCAGGAATTGGCCGCCATCCAGGATGTGACCAATGCAATTGCGGCTTGGTCCCAAACCCGGCCGGATTGGCCGGGTTTATTGCTTGGCATTCAGTCGGCTGTGCCGGCGAATATTCAATTGACCAGGTTAACGGTTAATGAAATTATTTCCATAATTGATGCCGCTCCAACGCGCGTTATGACTTTGTATCTGCAGGGCAAGGCTTCTGGGGATCATTCGGAAACAGACGTCCAGGAGCTGGAAAAAAGCCTGAAGGAGGAAGCGCCTTTTATTGGAGTTATGGAGATGGCTCAGGTAAAACTGTTTGAGGCCGTCAAAAATGTCGGGCAGGAAAACATGCGTATTTTTGACATTGAGTGCCGTTTTAAAACCCGCAAGCTTTTTCAGCCGGTAAAAGTCAAGCCCAAGGACTCAAAATAGGGCCAAAAATGAATATCAGTGATAAAAAGGTTCAATATGTAATTATAGGGGCTGTTGTCGGATGCGCCCTTATATTTTTGATTTTACAGTTTGTGATTTTGCCGGCCCTTAATTCCTGGAAAGAAAACTCGGCGAAAGCGAGGGAAATACGGCAAAAAACGGTCGAGATGCGCGGCCTTGTTCAATCAAGGCCGGTAGTCCAGAAACAGATTGGTGAAGCCAAGTCGGCAATAAAGAAGATGGATGGAAATATTCCTTTGCCGGTTCTGGGCAATTATTTACTGGGAATGGAAGAATATATTCGCGCCTGTGCCGGTAACCTCGGGGCTACGGTGGTTACTGTTGCCGACAACGATGTTCTTGAGATTTCGCCGGAGAACAGCAGGTTTAAAATTTATCGGGTTCGTGTGCAGGCAAAAGCCGATTTTTCTGAATATATCAAGCTGGTGACGAATATCCAAAGCAATAACCCGCTCTGTTCAATTTCCGGCTTAAATATTATCGCGCGTGACGAAAGCCCGTCAGTGCATGAGATAAGTTTTGTTGTTGCATGGCTTGTCTGGTTGGATCCGGCGAAGCGTCCCGCATTTTTAATTGAGGGCAAAAAGTGATTAATTTAATGTATAGATGTGCGGTGATTTTGTGCTTCCTCGCAGTGTCGTGTGTTTTGGGCGTGGCGGGCGGCACAACGAATGAGGTGGTCGATGCTTCGCCGGCGGCTGCCCAGGCTTCGCCGACTCAGCGAGGCGAGCAAGGCGAGCGCGATCCATTCTGGCCGATTGGATATGTGCCGCCTTCAAAGCCAGGCGGGTCAGTTGGTCCGGCAAAGACTAATGCTACGGAGTTCGTCAAGGAAACTCCGAGTCAGGGATCCGGTTTATCAGGAATGCTGAAAATTGGCGGCGTTATCAGGAAAAGCGGCAAGTTTTATGCCACCATTAATGGATTTACCGTTCAAACCGGCGAGGTTGTTACCGCGGTTGTCAACGACGAGGTCTATAAATTTGTCGTTGAAAAGATTGATTTTAAAAAGGTGCAGATCAGGCCGGTGCGCCAGTAAAAAGAATAAATGTTTTTTTACTTGCAAAAATAATACGCTATAGTTATTTTAATACTGTTGTGAAATATATGTTTTTTATCAGGCAATATCTGGGTTTGGGCGCTTTGTGTCTGGCCTTGGCGGTTGTGCTCTCCGGATGCGAGGGGGAGAAAAATGATCCCACCGGCTCCGAGGAATATTTTAAAAAAAATCCTTATTCGTCGGATGAACGCACTGATCCCCTGCCAACCGAGCTTGATATTTCACCTGTCATAGCTTCAATCGGTATCATCGGGCAGGAGGTCGTCTTTACCGCCAGCGGCGGTAGTGGAAGTTATCATTGGTCTCTTTCCAGCGAGGACAACGGCGCAGTGAGTTCGCGCGGCGCAAACCAGTGCGTTTATAAGTGCAAAAAAGTCGGCAATAACGACGTGATTGTTACGGATGATGGCGGACAATATGCGGCGGCGCATATCACTCCGGCAACCGATACGATGACGGTTACTCCCGCTTCCGCTGCCCTTTCCGGCAGTTCGCGTTATGTGTCGTTCACGGTAACCGGCGGCACGCCTCCTTATTCCTGGACCTCAGGCAACGCAAGTTTGGGAACTATTTCTTATTCCGCATCAACGAGCTATACGGCCGGTTATACCGCCGCATCCGGCGCATACGGACAGAATACCATCAGCGTGCGAGATGCGGAAGGACGCATTGCGACCGCTTCGGTAACTCAATCCAATTAACAGATTTTATTATGAAAAGAATTTCATTTTTCCTGACCGGCGCCGTTCTTTGCGGTTTGGTAACGGCCGTATTATATCTGGCCTATGCCCAGGAAAACGGTGATAATTCACTCAATCAGACTAATGGTACCCAAGAGGAAGAGGAAAGTACGGACAATGGTCAGCCGGTAGAATCAAAAAATGCAGTTAAAGCTCAAGCTCCTCAAGCCCAGTCCAACGGGAAACCGGCGAATGGTAAACCAGGCTTCGCCGAGGCGAGGAAAGAAAACGGAAACGGGAATGGGCAAACGATTGACCTTCAGGTGGGCGGTGACCAGGCGACAAATACTCTCGGCGGCGCTGTTCTGGAGGGTGCGAGCACAAATTTGATTTCGATTGCGCTGGATGGCGTGCCGGTGCAGGACGTTGTCAATATGTTTGCCCAGATTTCCGGGGCTAATATTATTACGGCCGGAACATTCACAAATTTGTTTATCACGGCCAATCTCAAGAATGTGGATTGGAAGTCGGCCTTGAGCCTGGCGCTTGGCTCTGTCAACATGTCCCTGATTGAAGACCCTTCCGGCATTTTAATGGTGGTAACAACGGACATGTACAAGCAGAAAGTCCAGCAAATTGAGGAAACTAAGCCTATTGTTACCAAGATGTTCACGCCCAAATATCTCAAGGCGGTGGATTTAATTGAGCAAATCAAACTTTTGAAACTTCTTTCGCCGCGGGGCACGATTGTCACCAGCCAGAGCAAGGATCAGGATAAAATCAACCTGAAGTCCACCGGCAACGCGGCGGACGCCAACATTGGCGGCACGCAAAATCCGAGCATCACTACCGCCATCATCGTCAGCGATATAAAGGAATACGTTGACAAGGTGGAGGCGCTGGTCGCTCGCCTGGATCAGCGTGAGCCGCAGGTTTTCATTGAGGCGCGCATCATTGACGTCGGCATTACCTATAATCAAAAGCTGGGGATTGATTGGGGGATGCTTGATAGTTTTGGGGTGGGAGCTTCCCTGAAAGACGCTTCCTGGAAATATTCCGATAACCGTAACGAAGTCAACTCAACCGATAACCGCGATAATCAATACGACAAGCGCAATAATGCGGACGGCGTTAATCAGCGTTATGACATTCATGGCCAGCAGTATGAGGAAAGCACGACAACATATGAGGAATCACCCCCCGGTTCGGGTAATTGGGTTGCAAAGACGGTCATCACACCCACCCGGACAATCAGCGACACCATTAATCGCGGACGGGATATAACGTCGGATAAAAAAGACAGCATTATTGATACTTTTAGCGAAGGCAAGATGGGCACAATGCTTCTCAATGTTTCCGACGTGCAGATTTTTTTAAGCGCGCTCAGAAACACCGGCCATGCCGATGTTCTTTCTCATCCGGTGATGATAGTCGGCAACAGGGTTGAGGCCAAAATCCACGTTGGCGAACAGACATGGAGAATCAGCCTTAAACGGGATACGACCAACACCGGGGCCGCGCCCATGGACCGTTATTCGGAAGATGCCGCTCCGATTGATCTGGGACTGAAACTCTGGGTGATCCCCGAAATTGATGTTGCCAATGACTCCGTGCGCATGACGCTTGAGCCGGAAATGACCGTGTTTGTCAGGAACATCACAACCGCACAGGGCTCGGTTTATCCGGTGACCAGCACCCGGCGTCTTTCAACCCGCGTCAGTGTTCCCAGTTCGCATACGGTGGTTATCGGCGGTCTCGTTGAAAATCGCAAAAGCAAAAAAGAAAAAAAAGTGCCCCTGCTGGGCGATATTCCATTGCTCAGTTATCTTTTTACGCATACCGAGGATGTGGATGAAAAGCACAACCTGCTCATTATGATTTCCCCGACAATTCTTGACGAGCGCAAGCCGATCACCGGCATGGAGGCAATCGCGCAGTTGACGGTCAATAAGTTTGAGCAGACGCCTTTGGCGCCGGTTCAAAATGAGCCAACCAATCAGGTCTTTTCCCAATCGCTCTCAACTAACATTGATTCTTCTTCATCGGGTTCGGCGCCTTCCCAAGGCCCAGCCGTCAGCGAGGCTTCGCCGACTCTTCGAGGCGAGCCAAAGGCGAGCGCTCCGGCACCATCCCCAGGCTCCGCCGAGGCGAGTGCGGCCGGCAACGGACAAAAAACCTCTTCCGGTTCCGGTCCTTCCACGAATCAGGCGCCTGCCGTCCCGTCTCCTGCCGGCGGCGCTCATTAATATGAAACTTTTCCCAAGAGGCGCATGGGGCTACGCTGTCCTGCTTGTCATTCTTTTTTCCATTGCCGCCATAGCCACAAAGCAGGTTATTGATTTAATAACCGAGCGGTTCATACTGCCGGAATATGAGCAATCCGTTCAGGGATTCAGCGTGGCCATCTGGCTTTTGACGATGGGCCTAATGTTCCTGGCGGGCGCCCTGGGCTTGTTGGCGATATCCACTACGGCCGAGTATGAAAGCCGGCATCGCATAGCCAGAATTGTGAATGCGATGAATTACCTCTCGGATGGTTTGCTGGCGGTGGATTATCATGGGCATATCAGGGGGGCAAACCCCGCGGTGCGCAAACTTGCGCCGGGTTATGTTGCCGGATTTAAAAAAGGAGCGATCAATAATATTTTTCCATCCCTGACAGATGAAGATTTGAAGCGTATCCTGAACAGGAATAATCCCTGTGAAATAGAAGTGGAATGTTATAGTCCGTCAGGTTTGCGTGTTCTGCGTCTGCGTTCCCAGCCGGCGGAGGGACTGCTGCTCGTGTTTGTCAGTGATATTACCGAAATGCATTCAGCCAATCTGCGCCGGCAACAAACTGCCAAACTGCAACTGCTTGGACGCATTGCCGGCGGAGTGGCGCATGACTTTTCCAATATTTTGGGCGCGATTTCCGGGCATGCTTCCTTGATACAGCGCCTTGGCGACGATAAACGTTCTCTCAACGATTCAATTGAAGTCATACAAAATGAGACCGAGCGGGGCGTGCGTCTTTCGCGTCAGCTTCTGGTTTTAAGCCGTTCGTCTGAATCTGATGGACAGTCAAGCAGTAATCTTGTTGAAAATGTCCGTGAAGCGGAAGAATTATTACGGGTTGCATTGTCAGCGGTCTGGCATGTTGAAGCGCGGATTGACGGAGTCTTTCCGGTTGTGCCGCTTTCTCCAGTGCAGATTGTTCAAATTATATTAAATCTGGGCCTGCTGGCCGCCGATGCCCTGAAGAAACCCGGCACACTGCTGATTCAAGTAAAACAACCGGACAATTTATCGCAGGATATCCGCCGCTTTGCGGCCGTCATCACGATTCTCGCCTCGGCGGAGCTTGTCTTTGGCTCGCCTCGAAGAGTCGGCGAAGCGGGCGAAGCCCGGGCGGCGAAGCCTGGGTCGGCCTCCGCTGACGCTGAAGCTTGCCCGGCGCTAGCCAGGGATGCCGGGAAAATCACGGTTCCACAGATGCAAGCTCGCCACGGCGAAGCCTGGGCCGGCACGACGGGTATCATTGATACAACGGGCATCATTCCTTCAGTTGTGCGCACGCTGATTGAAGAAGCCGGCGGAAGGCTTGATGAGCTTTATGCCAGCAACGTGAAAAGCCTTTATCGTGTTTGTCTGCCCCATGCCTCAAAAATCCATCAATCGTATATGACGCCCCTGAAGTCGGTGATAAAAGGTCAGTTCCGCCTGAAAAAATGGAAAATACTTTTGGCGTCTTCCGATGACAAGTTTTCATGGCTGATAAAAACGCTTGAAGAATTAGGCGCTGTTGTTGAAAAAAAATCCTCCATTGATGCGGTCCTTGGCGTGATTGATTCTAAGCGCAAGCCTGATGTGATTATTGCGGACAAACGCGTTTTTGGCGATGATGCGGAAGGTCTCTTGAAAGCAGTGCGTAAAATATCCCCGAATTCCGGCATCGTTATCATGAGCGCTAAGCCGGAAGAAGAACTTCTTCGGAATGAGCGCGGATTTATCTTTCTTGAATCCGACGGCAATGAAGACACATGGCTGGACGCCATCGTCAGGTCAAGACAAACGTAGGACGGATTTGTTTTTTTTGCTTGACCTTATGCAGTAATACGCATATTGTGCCAACCATGAATTACCAACAGGCCAAAATAAGGGCGGGAATACTGAAGGCGCTCGCCCATCCAGTGCGCGTCCTGATTGTGGAAACGCTTGCCAAAGGCGACCAGTGCGTCTGCGAATTGAACAAACTGGCCGATATTGACCAGTCCAACATTTCCCGGCACCTGGCCATCCTTAAAAAGGCGGGCATCGTCATTGACCGGCGGGATGGCATGAGAGTGTTTTATCATCTGCGAGCGCCATGTATTCTTAATGCCTTGCAATGTACCATTGAAGTTATGAAGTCTGAAACGAACAACAAAAAAATGTTGTTGAAAGAAGGAATGAAGAAATGAATAAGGAGTGGAAAATATTCGGCTGGCTGGCTGGCATATTCCTGGTTGCTTATTTTCTGCCGCTGGGCAATCCCAAGGTCACCAATGCCATTTACGAGGCTTTCCGGCTCCTGCAGTGGTATGTCCGGGAGCACACGCTGGCCTGCGTGGTTCCGGCCATGTTCATAGCCGGCGGCATAGCGACGTTTTTATCGCAGGCTTCGGTCATGCGGTATCTTGGCCCTCGGTCTAATCGTCCGTTGGCATACACTGTTGCTTCGGTCTCGGGATGTATTCTGGCGGTGTGTTCCTGCAGTGTGCTTCCGATGTTTGCCGGAATTTATACCATGGGGGCCGGACTTGGACCGGCCAGCGCGTTTTTGTATTCAGGCCCGGCCATCAACGTAATGGCGATTTTTCTCTCGGCGCGCGTGCTGGGATTTGAAATCGGCCTCGCCCGGGCTGTCCTTTCAATCGGGTTTGCCTTCGTGATCGGCCTTATCATGGCGGCGGTCTTCAGGCGCTCGGAAACGAAGAGGAATGAGATTGCCCTGGCCATGCCGGAGCCGCCACAGAGCACAAGATCACTTTGGAAAACAACGCTTTTTTTTGCCGGCATGATATTCTTCCTGGTCTTCAGCGACTGGTATAACACCAACGATGTCACCATATCCATGAAGGATGGAAGCGTCATCAGTGCCAATGTCCGTTATTCTGCCAAAGATACTTTGGATATTCAGGAATATGATGTGCAGGGAAAACTCGTTTCGGATGTGAGTAGGTTAAGCAAAGCGGACATTGTTGAAACAAAACCCGTCCCGAGTTTCACCATGACCGTTCATCATTACAAGTGGCATCTGGCGGGGTTAATGGGTCTTGCCATCCTGCTGATGACGTGGCAATGGTTTTCGCGCGAGGAAGTCAGGGAATGGATGCAGGCCACCTGGGATTTCGGAAAAATGATCGTGCCGCTCCTCTTCGGCGGCGTATTTATAACTGGCTTTATCGGCGCCCTGATTCCCGAGAAATATGTGGCCAGCCTGGTGGGCGGCAACAGCATTTTTGCAAACTTTTTCGCCTCGGTTATCGGCGCCATGTGGTATTTTGCGACCCTGACCGAAATACCGATCACCGAAACATTGATGCGGCTTGGGATGGGGAAGGGTCCGGCCCTGGCGCTTCTGCTGGCGGGCCCGGCGCTTTCCGTGCCGAGCATGTTTGTGATTTATAAAATCATCGGGTTCAAAAAAACCGCGGTATTCGTCGGCTTGGTGGTTGCTTTTTCAACCGTGGCGGGAATATTGTTTGGCGCATGGATAAAATAATGAAAAATCAAAATAAAAAAATTGAAATACTCGGGCCTGGTTGTCCAAAATGCAATGCCCTGACTGAAAACGTCAAAAAGGCATTGCAGGAAACGAACCAAACGGCGGAGGTCGTTAAAATCACGGACATAAAGGATATGATCGCGAAGGGGGTCATGTTCACGCCCGGCCTGATCATCGACGGCAAAATAGTCAGCCAGGGTAAAGCGCTGAGCGCTGAGCAAATCAAGGAGCTGATAAAAGGAAACTAACATGAGCAAGCATCAAACATGGCAGGGGATGCCAAGAAAAAATATTCCCTGGTATCCCGCGATTGACGAGGCAAAATGCAAAGGATGCAAAGTGTGTTTTGAATTCTGTCCCCATGGCGTGTATGAATGGGAAGAGAAGAAAAACAAGCCGAAAATCGCCAATCCATTCGACTGCGTAGTCGGATGCAGCAATTGCGCCGGCAAATGCGAGAGCGGGGCGATAATGTTTCCACCGTTGACAATATTGAAACCATATTTGAAGCAATAGGCATGAAACATATCAGGAACATAGCCATTGTTGCCGTGCTGGTTGTCGCCGTGGGGACGGTCGTTGCGATCAAGCAAAACAAGAAACCGGTTGAGACGGCTATGCCGTCCGCTGGAGTAACCGGCGCGAGCGAAACGGTTTCCCTGCCCATAGCACAGGCTCAGTCGCAATCATCCCAGCCCGGCGCCGCACAAGCGTTGCCGAAACTGATTGATCTGGGCGCGGGCAAATGCATTCCCTGCAAGATGATGGCTCCGATCCTGGAGGATTTGAAAAAGACGCATGCCGATAAATTCGAGGTGCAGTTCATTGATGTCTGGCAGAATCCGGAACCTGGGCGGAAATACGGCATTCGCGTTATTCCAACCCAGATATTTTTCGCGCCCGACGGCAAGGAGCTTTTCCGGCATGAAGGGTTTTACGGCAAGGAGGATATTTTGGGCAAATGGAAAGAGCTTGGATTCGCGTTTAATGGAAATAATCAATGAAAACTAACACTCAAATTCAGGCCGGTATCTGCGGGTTTGTAACCCATGTGTCAGCCGAAAGCGAAGATAATCAAAACGTAAATTTTGGAATTAAATCCAATTGCGAAAAAATAGAGGCATTAGCGGTAAAGTTAAACAGCATTCAGCCGGTAGATGCTTTTCAGGAAATCAGTCCAACTGGGGAGGGTAAAATCATGCCCGTTGTGCGCGAAACTCTGAAAGGCTGTTGTGCCGGATGTGCTGTGCCTGCCGGTATTTTCAAGGCAATGCAGGTCGCCGCTGGTCTGGCTTTGCCAAAAGATATTTCAATCACCTTTAAGTGAATTGGTTAAAACAATGGAGCAATTATTTACATCATTAACCCATGCTGTCGAAGGCGCTCCATTCCTTGCGCTCATTGCGGCGTTAATTTGGGGCATTTTGAGCATCTTGCTCAGTCCGTGCCACCTTGCCAGCATTCCGCTTATTGTCGGCTTCATTGACGAGCAGGGCAAAATATCAACCGGACGTGCTTTTCTCATTTCGCTCTTATTTGCGGCGGGCATTTTGCTGACGATTGCCGTCATCGGCGCAGTAACAGCTTCCGCCGGAAGAATGATGGGCGACATCGGGCGCTATGGCAACTACTTTGTGGCGATAATATTCTTTATTGTCGGACTTCATCTCCTGGACGTTATTCCAATGCCGTGGTTTTCACCTTCACGGGTCGGAATGAAACGCCGAGGTCCGTTAGCCGCTTTTATTTTGGGGCTGGTGTTCGGAATTGCGCTCGGCCCCTGCACGTTTGCCTACATGGCGCCGATGCTGGGGGTTACATTCAAAGTGGCGGCGACAAATCTTGCCTACGGAGTTTTATTGCTTGCGGTTTATGGAATAGGGCATTGCTCGGTGATTGTCCTGGCGGGAACGTCAACTGAATTGGTTGAGCATTACCTTAAATGGAATGAAAAATCCAAAGGCGCACTCATTCTGAAAAAGATCTGCGGAGTTCTTGTCCTCCTGGGCGGCGTCTGGTTGATTTACACCGCGCCTTGATAAGATCAGCATGGCGGGGATAAACTACTGCCGGAGAAGGCTCATTAAAAAATAATAAAAAGTATTGACGCAACGCGAGTAATCATATAGATATTTTGTCATGTAACGAAATATAGAACGGAGACAAGATTGTTATGAAAGAACTGCTGCAAATAGCCGGGGCATTGGCCGATGAAAGCCGTGTGCGAATTATCATGTTTTTGTGGAAAGGTGAATTGTGCGTGTGCCAGATCGTGGCGCTTCTCCGGCTTGCCCCGTCCACGATTTCCAAGCATCTTGCGATTCTTGAACAGGCCGGATTGGTGGAATCGCGCAAGCAGGAGCGCTGGGTTTATTATCGCTTGTCGGATAAAGCAGCATCCCCGTGCGTGTCGGCGGTCATCCAATGGGTATACAAATGCGTTGGGAAAGATAAACAAACACTTGAGGACAGCGCGCGCTTGAAAACAATGCTGAAGATGAGCCTTCAGAAACTGTGCGAGCGATATCATAAATAACAAAAAAAGTTTGATATTAACTTGGACGTGAAAGGAAACAATATGTCCGAACATGAACATGACAACATCAGAAAGAATGTCCGTGGCCGGTATGCTGAAATCGCAAAAACCAAAGGATGTTGCGGAGTTTCGTGCTGTTCATCATCCCCGGCAAACGGAGCTGATGCATCCGCCAAGCTCGGATATTCCGCCAAGGATATGCAGGCGGTTCCGGACGGAAGCAACATGGGGCTGGGATGCGGAAATCCCCATGTTATCGCAAACTTGAAAGAAGGCGAAGTCGTGCTTGACCTGGGAAGCGGCGGAGGGTTTGACTGCTTCCTCGCCGCCCGGAAAGTGGGAGACAATGGGAAAATTATCGGAATTGATATGACGCCGGAAATGCTGAGCAAGGCCCGTGAAAACGCTGTAAAAGGTAATTACGAGAATGTTGAATTCCGGCTGGGCGAAATTGAATATCTGCCGGTGGCGGACAATTCCGTGGACGTCATCATTTCAAATTGCGTTATTAATTTGTCGCCGGATAAGAAGCAGGTGTTTAGGGAAGCATGCCGGGTATTGAAACACGGCGGCAGACTGGCCGTATCCGACGTCGTTGCCGTTAAAAAATTGCCTGATCAAATCAAGAAAGACTTGGCGGCTTATGCCGGGTGCGTGGCCGGCGCGGCGCTCGTATCCGAAGTGAAAGCCATGCTTTCCGAAGCTGGTTTTTCAGAGGTGAGAGTTGAGATTAATGAAGCCAGCCGTGAATTCATTAAAGACTGGTTCCCCGGCAGCGGGATTGAATCGTATGTGGCTTCCGCAAAGATTGAGGCTGTAAAAGGTGAAGCCTTGCGGAAGCCTGCGACTTGTCCGCCGAAGCTATCCGAGCGAAGGGGGAAGCCAAGTCCGCCATTATAGCGAAGAAGGTCTAAAAAAGGCTACTATAACAAAAAAACAGGAGGGATGAGAGATGGCAACAAATAATGATAATTCAAAACCGACTGACAATATGGAATTACCGAAGAAGGAAGCATTGGCATGCGGGCCCGGATGCGGCTGTCATGCCGGCGGGTCTTCCGTGCGAATACGCCTGATCATTGGGGTGATCGTATTGGTTGCCGCCGGGGTGCTGGCGGCGCGGACGGTGATGAAAAACAACAGCGCCTCAACCGTCAAG
>Ga0247841_10006493_pt1 | contig 17997 bp, 21 predicted proteins | sample LaCruzMarch2015__2_FD_192410 | JGI IMG/M metagenome (GOLD analysis project Ga0247841, IMG submission 192410) | Freshwater microbial communities from meromictic Lake La Cruz, Castile-La Mancha, Spain - LaCruzMarch2015_18m | ecosystem: Environmental > Aquatic > Freshwater > Lake | place: Spain... | reverse complement strand
TTGTGATATGTCCGTAAACGGTAGAAATATTACTCCCGTGTATTAATAAAATGTATGAATACCCAGCACCATTGGCGATACTTACTTTTCCGACATAACCATCTGCGGCAGCTTTTATTGGAGTACCAACGTCAATCGGCATGTCTGTGCCCGTATGCGGACCAATAAGAGAGGCGTAGGGATAACCGGAACAATGAAAACCACAGGAAATTCCAAAAATTGCATCAAGAGGCCAGTCCAAAGATCCCACGCTTCCCAGTTTTTTATAGCCAGATTTCTCCAATTCGCTTCTGATTGCTGCGTCAATTCGCGCTATCTCAGCGTTTTGCCTTTTTTCTTCGGCAACAGAAGCCGAAAGCAGTTTTGAAAACTCTCTCTCTTGCGCTTTTGTTAATTCCATCAAACGCGTTTTTGCCTGCTGTTGTTGATCTAAAATATTTTTCTGACTTTGCTGACGCGCCTGTAATCCCTCAAGCTCTCTTTGCAAATCATTAAAGGCCTGCTCTCTCGCTTTTAACATCTCCTGCAATTCTCTTATTTTGTCCAAAGTTAACTGACTATTTTGCTCCGCACGATAAACAGCCCTAACTTCCGTAATTGCTTCGGATAAAGACGCGTATTTAAAAAACGCCTGTACTGTTGAAATGGTATCTAAGGACTGCAGGGTTCGCATGTATTCACGCAAAAGTGCTTTTTGATCTTCAATTTGCTTTTCCACAATACTCATCTCCTCTTTTAAGGCAGTGGTTTCAGTTTGCAATTCTTCAATTTGAATTTTCGTTTTATCTATGTCCAGTACTAAACCATCCACAGCTGAATCTATAATTTGAATTTGTCCACTTAACGTTGTGGCTTGCGATTGCTTTTTAGCTATATTCGCTTGGAAATCTTTAATCTTTTTTTCTATTTCATCAATAGCTTTTCGCTTAGTCGCCATCTGGCTCCGCAAGTCATCCAACACATCCGCATATGTTGGCGAAACAATAATGCAAAAAAGAAAAACAACAAACAACGACCCAACTAGACTTTTTGTTTTTCTGTTAAGCATTAAACCAATTATACAACAGCTGCAGCAATTCTCTTAATAGTCTCTTCTTTGCCAAGAAGCCAAGCAATTTCGTGCGGACCAGCGCTTTTTTCTTTTCCAGTCAAAACATAGCGTACTGGCCAAAGGACAACTGCTCTACCGAGCTTAGAATCGTCAGCTATCGTAAGAAATCTTTTTTGCAATTCATTTCTATCGTGCCATGTTTCACCGATTATTTTATTTGCTTCACTTAAAAATAATTTTAATGCACTGGTTGCAGATTCTTTATTGCTTTCCTTCCAAGCAATTTTTGTTTCATCTAAAACCGGCTGTTTCAAAATATCCGCGAGAAGAGCGGGTATTTCCCCAAATAATGTGATTCTTTCTTTTTCAATTTCTAAAAACTTCTCAAGAAATCCATCATCGACGCTGACCCCACAACGTTCAACAAATTTCTTTGCAAGCGCAAACAGCTCGTCTTTAGACAGTTTTTTTATGTGTTGCTTGTTTAACCACTGAAATTTCTCCAAAGAAAAAATCGCACCACCCTTTTGAACATTTTCTAATTTAAACTGCGCAATTAAATCGTCTATGGAAAAAATATCTTGGTTAGTTTTTGGGCTCCATCCAAGTAACGCTAATCCATTAACAATCGCTTCTGGCAAATAACCCTGTTCTTCCTTTAGAGTTTTGACGAACATGGATACATTACCCGAGCGCTTTGATAATTTTTTCCTACTCTCATCTAGCAACAAAGGAATATGTGCATATTCAGGAGTCAAAAATCCAAGAGCTCTCTGTAAACAAATGTGTTTGGGGGTATTGCTTAATCCGTCTTCCCCGCGAATAACGTGCGTAATTTTCATATCGGCGTCGTCCATAACGACCGCGAGATGATAAAGCGCTTTGTTTTCCCCCTTACTAATAACAAAATCGTCAATTGCTTCGGTTGAAAATTCTACTCTTCCACGAATTAAGTCGTTTACGATAATTGATTCTTTCAGATCTACACGCAAACGAACAACAAAAGGTTCTGTTTGAGCCCTTTTTTCACTTTCTTCAATTAAAATATCGCGGCATTTTCCATCATATTTAAACGGCATCTTTTTTTCATCAGCCATCTTTCTCATTTTTTCCAGATGATCAGTTGAGCAAAAACAACGATAAGCACTTCCTGATTTTAACAAATCTTTTACCGCATTTTCGTATTTAGTTGTTCTCTCAGATTGTTTATACGGGCCACAAGAACCACCAATATCCGGTCCTTCGTCCCAGCTAATACCAAGCCATGCCAAGCTTTCATATATATCCTTTTCCCCTTCGGGATTGTTTCGCTCTGTGTCCGTATCTTCGATTCTAAGTACTAATTTTCCTCCATGAGAACGTGCAAATAAAAAATTATAAAGAGCCGTACGCGCACTACCAACATGCAAAAATCCTGTGGGAGAAGGCGCGAAACGCACTCTTATATTTTTTGTTTCTTGATTACTTTCCATATTTTTTTAAACGTGACAGAAGAATAATAGTTGGAAATATTACCGTAGACCGGAAAACACGTAGAACACGTGTGGGCCTGTGATAAAACCGCCAAAACCATTCTAACCCATGGCTCTGTAGACGCAATGATGCGCGAACCGTATTTCCGGCAATAAAATCAAGAGTTCCTCCAACACCCATTGCCATTTTAATAAATCTATAACGTCTAAGATTTTGTATTATCCACTCCTCCTGCTTTGGAGATCCATATGCAATCAACAAGATATCCGGTTTATATCTTTCCAACTCATTGTGTAATTCATATGACAAATATGGCGTCGCAACATGATCTGGTTGAAATGCTGTTATTTCCAATGTTGGATAAAGTTCTTTTATTTTTTGAGCAGCACGAAATGCTGTTTGATTTTTACCTCCAATTAAATATATTTTCTTGTTTTCTTTTTCAGCAATCTCTGCTAAATCCCAGATCAAGTCAGACCCGGAAATCCTGGCAGGAAAATATCCTACCTTTTTTTTCCACGATGAAAATATCACCTCGTAGAGGGTTTTGAGAAAAATATTTATTATCTCAATTTTATTCAAACTATTTTCCGTCATTTCAAAAAATGTCGCTGCCCAACATACGCCAGCCCCATCCGCTGTTATCAGATCCGCACTGTTTATTGCCCTTTTAAAATTTTCGTCGTTGCGTGCGTATAACAGTGTTTCAGGATTAGCTGTGACAATCATTTTTTGTTCATCCAATAATAACCATTCGTATATCTTTTGGACTGCTCGTTCTTTACTAAAAAGCGTTATTGACACGCCAAAGATACTAACAATTCTATCATTATAAAAATCAGACATACGATCAGTATAGCCACATATTTGCCATTTTCGCATCCCCTTTCATGCTACTATTTATGTGTGCACGAGCTTTCTATAAAAATTATAAAGCAAACGTTTGAGTTATTTGTGACAAGAGGGGAAATTTATTCTATCCCATTCACTCTGCCAAAAGAACTTTCTGGGCCAGCCAATGGTACATATATTTCTGCTTTCGAAAACCCCACCCTAAATTCAAGAGGGCGAGTTGGCTCATATATGCCGTCTAAACCAATAATGGTTGACGAGATACAATATCAAACCATTAATTTGGCAAAAACATTTTATTTCAAAAAAAGAGACCTCCCATTTCTTTCTTACGAATTAAAAATAATTAATACTCCGCACTTTTTGTCAGACTTAAGTTTCCTTTTGCCCGAAAAGGGGCTACTGGTGCGTACCGACTCCGGAAGATCCGGCATCTCTGTTCCTGAGACCAAAAAGAAAACACCCCAAGAAAGACTGCAAGAGATATGTAAACGGGAGTGTTTGGGTAATGACGCATCCCGTTTCCGTCTTTACCAGTTTGATATACAAACAATACATGAATAAAACAATGCACATCGTTGATGTTGTGCCATTGATTTCCCTGCCAACAAAGGGAAATAACAATTTTACCTACAACGTTCCCCCCGATTTCACAGTCAAAAAGGGCACACTTGTCGCAATACCATTCGGGAAAAAAACAGTTCAAGGAATAGTTACAAGATATTCATCAAAAAAAGATGGTAGTTTTAAAAATATTGATAAAATTATCGTCAACGAAATTATTTCCGAGCATGAATTATCGTGGATCGAAAATCTGGCAATAAATTCATTAGAATCTCTCCCCTTAATTCTAAAAAATTTAGTTGGCGTCAGAAAGACAACAAAAGGAGTTGCTTCTAAAAATAAAAAAAACAAATGGAAAGTTTTTACCAAACAATCAGACATTGATGTTGCAAAAATAATCTCCTCAACAAAAGAAGGACAAACATTAATATTGATTCCAGAAAACATTTTTTCACAAAAAATTTCAACCATTTGCAAAAAGCATGGGAAAAATTATTACATTTATAATCATAAGATGGGTTTAAAAAAACGCCGACTTTTTATGGACGACATAGGCACAAAAAAACAAAGTATTGTCATATCGCCCCAAAGCGGCATTTTTTTGCCATTTGGCGATTTGCGCCAAATAATTGTTTATGAATCATCACTGCCATCACATCGACAGTGGAGTATGCGGCCTCATTATGACGCCAGAATAGCCGCATTATTAAGAGCCCATCATTTCGGAATTCCCATTTATTTTCATTCTTCCCTGCCCTCTTTTGAATTATCTAAAATTAACAACAAAAAACGCGATCTAAACAAAATTTTTAACAATGCTACATTTGTAATTTTAGCAAAGTATCCAGAAAACAATGTTGATCTTCTGCCGGAGACTTTAAAGAAAATACAGGAGACCATCGAGAAAAAAAAATCTGTTCTAATTTTTCATGACACCCTTGGTTCTGAAAATATGTACATATGCGGTTCCTGTGGACATATTTCCACGTGCGATATTTGTGGAAATATTCTTCAAAAAAACGAGTGGGCTCTTTACTGCCGAATATGTGCCAGAAACATCGGACCAATACGCGCTTTCTGTGTTAAGTGCGGAAGCCCGAAAGTACGACCGCGCAAAACAGGGACTCGTGCTCTAGAATATTTGATAAAAAACATTTTTCCCGACTTGAATGTTGTTAGAATAGACCGTGAAAACTCCAAAGAAGATATAAAGAAAATTACAACTACTTTTGATAAACCATCCATCGTTATCGCAACTCAAAGAATGTTCTCATACTTTGATCATCCTGTTTTTGATTTATGCGTTATTCCGGATCCGTCGACACTCTTTCGTTCGGTAAATTACGACTCTCTTGATATTGGATTGACAATATTGAAAAGAATAGACCAGCTTCTTAATCCTCAATCGTATATTTTAGTGGAATCCTATCAAGGGACTACAAAAACCCTACACAACATAGAAGCAGGAAACATTACCGAGATCATTGAAAATGATCTGGCAGATCGAAAAAAACTCCTATTCCCTCCTTTTGCGTCAATTTTATATTGCGAAAAAGAGTTTTCCTCCCAAGAAAAAGCAATAAATGAAACAAAAAAAATCACTGATGTTCTGCGCAAAAACAAAGGGTCTCTGACCGACTGGTCCATCATCAAAAGAAATAATATAATATATGGCAGACTTTTACTGCGTTCTAAAGCAAAAAACATTGCAATTCTCATGGATAAAATCCCCACTTCATGGTCGTTCGATCCTCATGTTGTGTTAAACGATACCATTACCAACCTGCACTGAGCTACATCAGTTAATTTGATTTATCGCTCACTATGTATAATGATACTCGTAAATGATTCGTCCTATTTTACGTTCTCCAAACAAAATCTTATCGACACCCAGTTCTATCGTGAATGATCCTCTTGCGCCTTCGATTAGAAATCTCATTGAAGATATGAAAGATACCGTCGTTTCGGCAAACGGCGTTGGTATTGCCGCCCCTCAAATCGGCCATTCTTTGCGTGTAATAGTTATCAATCACAAAAAAGAACCTTATGCGGTTATTAATCCAGAAATAACATGGCAATCGAAAGGAAAATCATTATTAGAAGAGGGATGCCTGTCCGTACCGGATATTTTTGTGAAAGTGGATCGTCCAAAAGAAATAATTGTTATTGGCATAGATGAAGCTGGAAATAAAATAGAAATAAAAGCAAAAGATATGTTGGCTAAGATTTTCCAGCACGAAACAGATCATACCAACGGAATATTAATTTCTGATTATTTATAAGTTGCTTAAACATCGATTTGCTCCAAAAAACTAAAAATATGCAGAACACGGAAGTCAAAATTCTATTTTTCGGTTCAACTGATTTTTCTTTGGCGTCTCTAACGGCATTGCACGCGTCTAAGCACAAAATAGTTGGTGTTGTTACACAACCGGATAAACCCGCTGGCAGAGGAAATTCCATCAAACAGTCACCGGTAAAAAAATGGTCTACAGAAAATAATATCAGAATAATTCAACCAAATAAAATAAAAGAATCTTCAGATTATTCTTTTATTTTTGAACTAAACCCGGATGTTATTGTGGTTGCTTCCTACGGAAAAATTTTGCCACTAGATCTTTTAAATTCAGCTAAGTTTGGGGCGATAAACGTTCATGCATCTCTTCTGCCCAAATATCGTGGCGCGTCACCGATTCAGGCGGCAATACTATCCGGAGATTCTGAAACAGGAATATCTATTATGCTCATGGACGCTGGAATGGATACCGGTAAAGTTTTAATGCAAAAAAGTATTGCCATAACGGATGGCGAAACCTCTGGTTCATTGAGTGAAAAACTTGCCACATTGGGCGCAGATCTATTATTGAAATCCCTGCCTGACTGGATAAACAACAAAATTGAACCTCAAAATCAAGAAGAAAAGTACTCTTCCGTTTGCAAAAAAATCAACAAGGAAGACGGAAAAATAAATTGGGAATTAAAATCATCATTAATAGAAAGATTGATTAGAGCATATAATCCTTGGCCTTCAGCGTGGAGTATATTAAAAGAAAGTGAACAAGTTATAAAAATACATGCGGCGAAGAATATTATAGCAAAGCATGTTCAAAACGATATTGGAAAACTTTTTTTAACAGACCAAAAAAATCCAGGGGTATACTGCGGAGAAGATTCCGCCTTGGAATTATTATCGGTTCAACCGCAAGGGAAAAACCCTATGAGCGGCCGAGATTTTATTTTGGGCAGAAAAAGTTTACTTGGTACTTTTTTTAAATAGCGAGAAAGCCGCCTTCTTGAATCTCCTTGGCTGGCAGGATAGTAAAATCACCTATTGAACCCAAAAATTTTCCTTTCAACACAATCTGCGCGGAAACACTTCCCGCCTCTTTGGGCATAGAAATACAACAATAACTCCTAAAACCGGGTTTAATAGATATGTTTTGCCTATTTTTTTGTAGCGACGGCGTCTCCTCTCCTGTGCTGGTATCAAGAAAACGCAGCTCCACGGTAATTGGACTTAATACATCTGCTGCCGTCTGCACCCTTACCCCCGCGCTCTCTCCAACGTAAAATTTAGAAGATTTTACAAGCGGCGTGTTTGATCCTATTTTAGAACCATCACCTGAGCGACCAAGAAAAATACTCGTAAAATATGTTCCAAAATTTTCTGATCCATTGCCGGAAGGCGTTGTGTTAACCACTACAGGATCTGTGTTTATATCTTTTTTGGTTGCAAAAAATGCTCCAAGCAAGATGCCAACAATTGCTACAAACCCCGCTCCTATAACAAGTTTTTTAGGTAAATTTACTCGCATTTATCCGAGTAAATTATAACGCCGACTTGCAAGAAACACAAAAAATTAACTCGCTATGTTGTAACGCCTTTCAACATCATCCCAATTTACAACTTTCCACCACTCTTGAATATAATCAGCTCTCTTGTTTTGATGTTTCAAATAATAGGCATGCTCCCACAAATCCAACGCGAGAAGAGGAACCAAATTCTCCAATAACGGACTATCTTGGTTGGGACGAGAAATTATTTCAGGTTCTCCATCCTTCAACACAAGCCACGTCCAGCCACTACCAAAAAAATTTAAAGCTTTTTCTGTAAACATTTTTTTAAATTTTTCAAAATCTTTAAACGTTTCATCTATTTTTTTCTTAGAGCGTCCAATTGGTTCACCGCCTCCATTGGAGAAAGGTTTGTCCAATAAATACTGTGGTTGGAGTGTCCTCCACCGCTATTAATCACTTGCTGTTTAATTTGCTCTGGGACAGATGAAATATTATTCAACAACTCTTCTATATCCATGCCATCAAATTGAGGATATCCATTAATTGCCACGTTTAACTTATCCACATATGTTTGATGATGTTTTTCATAATGAATTCGCATGGTTTTCTCATCAATATGCGACTCAAGAGATTCAAAATTATATGGCAGCTTTGGAAGCTCGTATTTCACTTTATTTATTTGACCATTAATTTTGCCGCTGCAAGAGTTACTTTTTGCCCTAGCACGCGAGCTAACATCAACTCGTTCTTAGAGGGTAAACGTTCTCCAAGAGGGCCCGATATTGTAGAAGCGCCATAAAAAGAACCACCGGAAACCTCATCCGCAATCCTCAGTCCCCCGTTCCCTATTTTGTCTTCAAACGGCAAACCAACTATTAAACAACCATGATGCAACAAAGTTATAATCATAGAAATTAACACCATTTCGTTTCCCCCGTGCTGCATTGCTGAAGAACCAAAAACTCCGGCCGGTTTACCATTTAGGACTCCTTTTAACAACGCGCCGGATGTTTGATCCCAAAAAATTTTCATTTGTGCGGACATAATGCCAAAATGCGTGGGACTACCGACCACGATGCCATCAATGCCCAAAAGTGCTGTTTCCGGATCAGCAATAGGGATCTTTTTCATTTCTTCCTTGGCGGCCTTTATTGGCGCGTTCCAAAGATTACGAGGAATTAGCCCTTCAACCTGTCTTAGCACTGGTTCCCCCCCAGCCATTTCCACTCCATGTGCAACAGCATCAGCCATAATATGAACATGTCCATACAAAGAGTGGTATAAAACTAATATTTTAGGTTTTTTTACTGAATTTTTTTTCACAAATTTTCTTTAGTTTCCTGCGAAATCCGCATTTGTTAATGATAATACTTAATAAAAGTGGCATGGGTAGTGTCCAATGTCACTGTCAAAATTTTGGTATCTACATATTTATCTATTTTTTTACTGAAAACGACGGCAACGCCATCGGCTTATTGATAATATAGTGGTCCTTTTTCATCTCAATTATGCCCCTTGAACGAAGTAATGTGAGCGCCTTTGTAACAGTTTCACGTGTAGCACCTACCATCATAGCTAATTGTTCGTGCGTAATCGTCCCATCCAAACGATAATATCGCATATTGTTTTCTCCCTCAATTTCAGCCAATCGAGACAATTCCCTAACTATTCTTTCACCCACAGTACGAAGAGCCAGATCCTGAATTTTTCTTTCGGCTCTGGCTAAACGACTCCCAACATTTTGAAGAACTTGCAAACTAAGACTCGGGTGTCTTTGCAGAACGCGATAAAAGTCGCTGCTTATAGAAACGCACATTACACTGTCTTCTCTTGCTTCCAAAAAAGGGGCGTCGTCACACACTTTAGAACGAGCGCCGTTTCCCATTACATCACCAAAAATGTCACCCGATTTTAACGTATCAACTATTATCTTCTTTCCATCAAGGACAAAATAAACATTAACCGAACCTTTTTGTAATATATAAATATTTTCACAGTTTATTTGAGGGCCTGCTATTAATTGATTCTTGGAAAAATCCTGCATATGCGTAGCCCTTTCCATGTCACGAATCAGCTCATCGGATCCATTAAAAATTTGTTTTAAATATACTATTTTTACTTCTGTTCTTGTTGCCATATAGATATAGTGCGGAGAGTGTAATGCGGAATTCTACAAAAGTCAAGTGATTTTAACGTTTTCACGTCAATATTTATTGTCATTTTTATGTTTCAAAAACTTACCTTAAAATTGCAGAAAATTTCTCAAAATTTGATCTCGCATCTCCGTCAAATATCGCTGACCCAATAGCAATACTGCTTACACCGGCATCCACAAGAGATCTTATTTGTTGCTGTCCTATGCCACCATCTACACCCAAAGTGACTTTTGGAAATTTCACACGCAACGCATGAACACGTTTGAAGGTATTGTGCGAGAATTTTTGTCCATTTCTTCCTGGTGGCACACTCAGCACCAAAATAAAATCTACTTTATCCAAAAAAGGGACTAATTTTTCCAGCGGAGTTGAAGGAACACAAGCAAGTCCTACACCTATTCTCTCCGCCTTTAGTATCTCTATTTGTTTTTCTGAAAAATCAGGACTTTCTATGTGTAAAGTAATACGTTTTGGGTGATACACAATCCATTTTTTTATCTCACGCATTGTGTCATTTACCATGAAGTGCAAATGCACCTTTGATGAATCTAATTCGTGAAAGATAATCCGCGGATCATTAAAATTTCCCGGTTGCGCAAAAATTCCATCAATAACATCAAACTGAACAATTTTTGCCAGGTTTTTTACCAAGCCAATCCTTCTTATATATTCTTCGCGAGAATAAACATTGATCGCCGGCTCTAAAATAATACTATTTCCCCGGAATCCGTCCGTGTGTTTCATAATATTTTATTTTGTTTATCCGTCTGTTGTGTCTTTCGCTATATGGGAATACCAGCTCCACAAAATACCTTGCTGCCTCTATTGCATTAGCGACACTTATCGATTCACTGCCAAAAACAATCACGTTGGCGTCATTATGTTCTCTTGCTCTTTTGGCAGAAAACACATTGAAAACAAGTGCGGCTCGAACATTTTTTACTTTATTGGCAGCAATTGCCATTCCTATTCCTGTATCACAAACCAAGATGCCTAAACTTTCTTCATCATTTGCCACTTGCTCCCCTACCGCAAACGCGTAATCAGCATAATCATCTCCACCCTCAGGTGTGACTGGACTTAAATCATTAATATCATATCCGTCGCTCTCTAACGCCTTTTTTATTTTTTCCTTCAGCTCCGTGCCGGCGTGATCGGCACCAATAAAAATTTTTAACATTTTATTTTAAAAGTCTTCGTTTAAAACTCCTGGTATAGGGATTAAAAAATACCCCATAGAGAGCCACACCTAAAGCAATAGCGAAAGATACGGCGACAAGAATGTTGTCGGCAGAGGTGCGCGCCATAATAAAAAAATAAGTAGCACCCGAGATAACGATGCCAGAATACCAAGACCGTTTCCCTAAATAAGCAAAGATAAGCGAAAAAATACCAACCGATAACGCAAGCCATAAAAATATCGTGCTAATGGTCCTATTGGATGCTCCAAAAACAGAAAAAAAGACACCCAGTGTTAAAGAAATTGATCCAGCAACTCTCAAGAATGCATGAATTTGAACTTTTTTTTCTTTCATAATTTGTGTATTTGTTGCATTTTTAGTATAGCACTGTTTTGCAATTTTGCATGTTTTATGCCGTGCTATACACACAAAACCTTGACAAAATGTTTATTATAACGTAATTTAATGTTAGTTTTTAATTAAAGACATTTTTATGAATAGCAAAAAGAAAAAATCCGTTTTTGTAACGGGTGGCGCTAACGGAATTGGTGAAGCAGTTGCGAAAACTTTTTTAAAAAACGGTCATGCCGTTACTATTTTGGACGTTGATAAAAAGGGGTGCCAAAGGTTTAAAAAATGGGCGAAGAGAAATGGTTTTACCAACTTTCTGGCCATTCAAGCGGATATCACTGATTTAGATCTTCATACAAAAATCATCTCAGATACAGTGAAAGCACATGGTCCTATCGGTATTTTGGTTAACAATACAGGCATTGGAACATCTAAAAGCATTACCGCTACTAAACCGGAAGATTATGACACTGTCTGGCAAACCAACATTCGCGGTCCATTTTTTCTCACCCAAAAAATATCTAAAAAAATGCATGGCGGAAGTATTGTTTTTGTCACTTCCGTTCATCAAGACAAACCCCTAGGAGATGCAGCATACGCCATGTCAAAATCAGCATTAAAAATGCTTATTAGAGAATTCGCTCTAGCGTTGGCAAGCAAGGGTATAAGAGTAAACGGAGTAGCACCAGGCGCTATCCGCAACAATCGCCTAGTTCCCTCTCGTTTTATTTCTGTCCCACTTGGCGAATGTCGTGGAACTACCATGGATATAGCAAAAGCAGTCTTATTTCTTACATCCGAAAACGCCGCTTACATAACAGGCGAAATATTAACCATAGACGGAGGACTTTCTTTGGTAAATTGGTTATTTCAAAAAGGCGAAACTCTACCGCTACCACAATAACAAAATACTAAACCCCTAGCGTTCTTCGTCGCTTTCTATTTGTTTAAGTATTTCTTTTTCCGCTTCTCTTACATTTGTTTCCAATCCGAGATGTTGTGCTTTAGCCACAAACGAATCAGATGAGGCAAAATAGGACTTTCCCGAATAAAAGAGTACGCGTAATTTAGCGCCATACGCAACAACTTTTCCCAATGGATTCTTGGGATCTTCTATGGTTAATTCTATCCTTTGCACAGGACTTCTTTTGTTTAATCTCGTCCCAAACGCCTGCAATATTTCATTTAGTTGTTCAAGGCGATATTCACGAGTGGGACCCTCTGGACTGTGGTGAATAATTATCGGAATTTGTTTTTCTTCAATTAATTTTTTCATAAATTTTATTATTTAGAAATAAGTTTTCCCGTAGAATAGTAGTGGTTTATGCCGTTTTTAATATCATATTTCGGTTTAAACCCGATTTTCTCTTCCGCTTTGGACATATCGCAATACGTAAAATCTTGATATTTTTCCACAAAAGGATTATCTATGTATTCCGGCGTTCGCTTAACACTCAAAACTTCGTTTAGAATCTCAACAATTTCATTAAAGGAAGTAGCTGACCCTGATCCACAGTTCACAATACAACTTTCTTTTGCTTCCGAAGCTAACAAATTTGCTTTTACAACATCCTCGACATAAATCCAGTCTCTTTTTTGTTCTCCATGTTTAAACAATTTCGGATTGCCTTTTTCCATTTGTTGCGCAAGTTGATATATCATACTTGCTCTCTTCCCTTTATGCCCTTCACCTGAACCATATACGTTACAATAACGCAGACCAACAACAATAATTTCCGGATTACGTTCCGCAAATTCAATAGCAAATTCATCCAACATCTTTTTTGATTCTCCATAAACATTCAGAGGTGTAGTTGGACCGTCTTCTTTAAATGGCGCCGGAGCATTGCCGTAAACTGCCGTAGAAGAGGCATAAACAATTTTTTTACAGCCGTTCTCCACTGCGTGCTCAAATAATTCCATGGAGGCCGATAAATTTGCTCTTAGCATTTCTTCACGATCATTAAGCATAGTGTCGTTGATCGCCGCCTCATGATATAAAACATCGATTTGCCCTGTGGCCGACCAATCAATTCCCAATAATCCCGGCTGCAGGTATTTTTTAACAAACTTCCCAATGTTTTGTTCAGTATCACTACCTGTTACTGTGATTTCGTGGCCTTGTTTATAAAGTTCCTTCACTAAATTCGACCCTACAAAACCAGTACCTCCTGTTACAAAAATGCGCATTATTTTCTTTTATATAAGCCAATTAATGTTGCTTTTTCAAGGATAGCGCCTTTCATGGCATTCTCCAAATTTATCTTATCTACAAATCATTCAAATTTTCTGTGACTACGATTACATGTCGAGACAGGAACTCTAATTCTTGCTCCACTTGAAAACATAAACAGTGTGTTGCGATTGCTTACCCTCTTATTAGTTTTCTTTGGGAAGAAAAAGCGAATAATGTGTTTATTAACCATGTTCGTATTATGTTCGCTATGTTATTTGTTGTCAAATTCAAACGAAACAACCGCCTTTTAAGGCGCTGTTTCGTTTACTATAACTCGACTTTAAACTGTCTTTTTACTCATCCCCGGCCCTTTAACAACCAAATATAACGCCGAGACGCCTACCAAAACATAGACAACTCTAGAGATCATGGTCATGTTACCAAATATAGTGGCAACCAAATCGAAACTAAACAGACCGACAAGTCCCCAATTAAGGGCGCCGACAATCACAAGAATAAAAGCAACCCAGTCTATTGTGCTCATTTTCATTCTTATCACCTCCTTCCTGTTTTTATAATACTTTTTTATTTATATACTATATGTATTTTTAAACACGAACTGAGATTTATTATCAACTGCCTATTCCTCAACAACAATCTGATTAATTGTTACCGGCGAAAGCGGATTATCGTTTTCATCGCGTTGCACTAATGAAATTTTATCTACTACATCCATACCGGAAGTAACTTTACCAAAATAAGTGTGTTTGCCATCTAAATACGGGGTTGCCGGAGCAGTAACGATAAAAAATTGGCTTCCGTTTGTGTCGGGTCCTGAATTAGCCATCGCAATTGTGCCACGCACAATTTTGTTGCTGTTTATTTCGTCCGCGAACTTATACCCAGGATCTCCCGTGCCATGCATGGACCTTTTTGTTTGGTCTTTAGAGTTAGGGTCACCACCCTGAATCATAAAATCAGGGATTACTCTGTGAAACGTCGTGCCATTATAAAATCCCGCCTTTGCTAATCCAACAAAATTACCCACTGTTACGGGAGCAACAGTACCATCTAATTCCATAACAATATCACCCATATTGGTCTTTAGCGTTACATTAACTTTTTCTGCTATCGGGATAATGTTTGAAGGTGTTGTCATAGGTTTAATTGTAGCACTGGCCGTAGGAGTTGATAAATCTCTTAAAGCAACCTCCCCTTCTTGTGTCGACTTGGTGCCATCCATTTTCCAAAATAATGCCACTACCGCCAAAATTCCCACAATAATTAAAACCGGAATGTACTTTTTCATATACCCTTAATTATACACTACAAATAATTTCGCACTATCTGTTTAAGTAAGTAACAGTTAGTTGCAAAATCGTCGCAAACAAAACCCAGAGTAAATATGGAATTTGGATATATGTTATCCAGCGTGCGTGTGGATAAATAACCACCATGGCCCAAATAAGCGTTACCAAAACCAGAAGAATATCAACAGCTGCTAAATAGTTATTTTTCAGCCCAAACTGTATTGACGTAAAAGCAAAATTAAAAACAAGATTAAGTACAAACGGCAGCGCGACGACCAAAGCAATTTCTTTCTTCCATGCCATAAAAAACACTTTACCAAAAGAAACGGCTATCAAAACATAAAGAAATGTCCACACGGGCCCAAAAAGCCATGATGGTGGTGACCAAGATGGTTTTATTAATTGTGAATACCAACTATACGCGTTATTCATGTTTTTTTGTTTTAATTTTAAGTAAACCAACAACAATCGGCAGAGCCAGTGTTATAATATAATATAAGTAGACATCGAGTTTATAGTATCCATCAGCCGGTTTAAAAAGTTTAACCAAAAAGAAATAGTCAAAAACCACGGCGATTAACACCCAAACTATTCCCAACCAAACATAATAACGAATGTTGGTATTTTTTATTCTTTTCAACAAAACCCAAAGGGTAATAATCACGCCTATCGGAGAAATAATCCAACCAATCGCGTTGGCCGGCACAAAAGAAAACAATAAAATGCCAAGCACGTAGCCGACAAACCAAAGCCCAATTCCCCAACCAACAGCGTTTTTAAGAAAATTTATGTTCATTTGTTTTCATTTTATTCCTTTACTAGATTTCATACCAGAAGGTATTTTGAAGATTAAAAAAACCCGCATCAGCTGATGCGGGGCGAACAGAAATTACTCTGTCCTTCTGTTGCTCCTAAGATCTTGAAGTCGTTGCTACGGCTTCAAAACCTTTGCCTTGAGAGGGTCGGCCGTTCCGACTGGCGGCAGCACGATCTTCGGCATTTCGCCGACTTGCTGCGTCAACCACTTGGAATCGACTGTATCCTTCAGCGGTTCGATCAAACCAGCCGCTTTCAGGAACTGCAGACTCGGAAGCGCCATTGCTAGAGGGCTTTGGCCTTCCGGAATACTGTCCATAGCGATGATCACTGTGTCGGGAACTTGTAGCCCCGCCAGAGATTTCGCCACCGCTTCGGTCTGTTTGGTATAGACCTCTTGCAGCGTCTTCTCAGCATCAGACACTGCGCCGCCAAGAGCAATCATCTGCTCTTGCACTTGCGCCGTGATCTCGGCCGCCTTACGGGCATTCTCGGCTGTCTGGGCGTCCAGTACAGCTTTTTCCCGTTCGGCATCGAGCTGCTTGCCCATCACCTCGGCCGTCAGGACTTTGGTGGCACCCTCAACCTCGCGTTGTTTAGTCTTGATGCCTTCCACCTCCTGAAGAATCTGAGCGGCGATGACTTTACGAGCCATCTCCTGATTGGCCAGAGCTTCTTGCTCCGCAATGGCCTTGTTTCCCTCAGCGATATTCTTGAGACGTTCCTGAGCGCTCCGCACAGCCTCCGCACGAGCGGTTTCGGTGGCCAAAAGCAGTGCGCGTTTTTCCTTGAATTTCTCAAGTGTACCCTTGTCGTACTCGGTCTCAATGATCGAGAACTGCAGCACCTCCATTCCGTACGCCTTAAGTGGACTCGGTGTGGCAATGGCGGGTTTACCGTCCTTGCCGTACACGATTTCCGCCGCGCGAACGGTATCGGAAGCTTCAATGGACTCCTCGCCAATCACTTGCACATCTTGTTGAGCCAGTGACTGGCCATAGGAACTCTTCATGCCTTCCGCGGATTTTGGTATTGAGGGAGTTTTCGCTCCCGTACTACCAACGGGCGCAACGCTTGCCAGATTGGCAATACTCGCTGCCTCAGCCGCTTGCATGAGGTCAGTCAGACCCTTGCGACGGATCACGACCTTCCGCATCTCGAAGTATCCTTCCTTGAACTGTCCATATGCCACAGCATAGAACTCGGCCTTCCTGGCCGCCTGGTTTTCACTGGCGCTCATAATGTTGCCAGTTTTTGAAACACAGTCCCGGACGTGACTCCGGACAGCGGAAATCGCATTCTCCTTATTGCGGAACATGCGATGAAACTCACGCTGCTGACCGATAATCTTCTCCAATTCCTCAGCGCTTTCTCCACCCTGAGGCTTTGGCAGACGAATCCGGCCATACCAGTCAATGTCGGCGGAACCGCCGTCATTGAACTTCACGTTGGCGCTGTCGTCCCCGGGCGAACCTGGTGTCGGTCCCTTGGTGCCATAGATCTCGAGGACCTCCGGATACGTAGTGACTTGGGCCAAGCCCTTCCAGTACCATCCGAACTGATTGATGACAAAAGTGTCACCGTCGAGCTGTTGGACATACTGCCACGTATGCATGTCATTCCGACCAACGAGCCCCCACGTTACAACCATCAGGACGATCATCGTCAAGACGGTCGCGACCATGGCGTACTTTATCGATTTCATGAATAGCTCCCTTTCACGCTGGAGTTGAAAATTGTATCTGAGAGAACGCAACGACTACTTGGAAACCGACGGTTTGGTTGGTGCGTCATGACTGGTCATCCCAGACTGACGCATCATCCACATCTGGAAAAGCGAGTCACTTGCGTTGCCGCCCTTCGACGGCACGAAGATGATCTGCTTGGGTGCAGGAATTTTGGATGCACCTTCGGCCATTGCCGTACGTCGCGCCGCGGATTGCTCCGCGCGCAATTTTACGACTGCTGCCAAGGCACCGCCTTGTTCCAACCCGGCCTTCTTGGCCATCGCTTCGGCCAGCGTTTGTGCCGCCGTTGCTTCCGCTTTTGCTAACTCGATCTTTGAATTAACCAGTTTCTGCTGGGATTCCAGTTTCGCCTGTTCGGCGGTAACCAGGGTCTGCCCAGCAATGTTTACTTCTTGCTTTTGCTTCTCCTGAGGGCTCTGTCGCCCAAATAAAGATAAGAACTAAAAATCACAAAACCGCAGCAAAACTTGGTTAGTCTTGTCGTTTTTGCTTCAGTTTTCTGATTTTTTAATCTCTTGTGT
>Ga0247841_10006491_pt1 | contig 17999 bp, 16 predicted proteins | sample LaCruzMarch2015__2_FD_192410 | JGI IMG/M metagenome (GOLD analysis project Ga0247841, IMG submission 192410) | Freshwater microbial communities from meromictic Lake La Cruz, Castile-La Mancha, Spain - LaCruzMarch2015_18m | ecosystem: Environmental > Aquatic > Freshwater > Lake | place: Spain... | reverse complement strand
GTTGGCATGGTCTTGGTGTGTTTTCTTTGGTGTTATGAAATTTTCAGGCAGCGGCTTTGATTTCTTTCGGCGGGATGTTTTTGCCGCGGAGGGACATTTTGTGTCCGACCAACGGGATGGGCCAACCGGGCAGGAGGATGTTCCAATAGACCCAGCGGAAGGCCATTTTGCCGAGGTGGTTGAGGCGGGATTCGGCGAGGAGGCGCATCGGGCCGAGGGCGGGGAGGGGGAAGGTGCCGGTGACCGGTTCTTGGTCGTAGTTGAAATCGAGCAGGAACGCTTTGCCGTGGCCGGATTCGATGAAGCAGTTGGCGTGGCCGTCGAAGCGGCTGCGGAGGGGTTGGCCGGCGATGAAGTGAAGAATGTTCTCGGTGAGGACCTCGGATTCGAAGTGCGCGACAGATCCGGCTTTGGAGGTTGGGCAGTCGGTGGCGTCTCCGATGACGAAGATGTTGGGGTGGGCTTTGCATTGGAGGGTGTGTTTGTCGGTCGGGACGTAGTTGAGTTCGTCGCCGAGGCCGGAGCGGTCGATCATTTCCGCACCCATGTTCGGCGGGACGGTGACCAAGAGGTCGTAGGGGACCTCTTTTTCGTCCCAGGAGACGATGGCTTTCTTTTCGGCGTCGACGCGGGCGATGGCGAAATCATGGACCACGGAAATACGTTTTTCGTCGAGCAGGCGGGTGAGGATGCCGGAGGCGACGGGTTTGGTGAAGGCGCCGGACATCGGGGTGACGTAGACGATTTCCGTTTTCTCGCGCAGGCCCTTTTCCTGCAGCCAGGCGTCGGCGAGGAAGGTGAACTCGAGCGGGGCCACGGGGCACTTGATCGGCATTTCACAGATGTGGACCACGAGGCGCCCGCCTTGCCAGGACTTCAAGCGCTCGGTCAGTGCCTTGGCGCCTTCAAAGGTATAGAACTCGTGCACGTTTTTGCGCCAATCGCCGTTGACCATGCCTTCGACTTGTTCGGGTGCGGGATGGACGCCGGTGGCGATGATCAGGACGTCGTAGGGGACCTCGGTGCCGTCCGGCAAAAGGACGCGGTTGGCCGCCGCGTCAATGCGGTCGACGTCGGCCTCGCGGTAATCGATCCCGCGCGGGACGGTGCGGGTCATCGGTCGACGGACATCGTTCTCCGTGTAGATGCCAAAGGGCATGAAGAGATAGCCCGGTTGGTAGTAATGGTCGGGGGCGCGATCGACGAGGGTGAGGGTCCATTCGCCTTTGGGGAGTTTGTTCCGCAGGGTGCTGGCCATGATGGTGCCGGCCGTGCCTGCGCCGAGAATGAGGAGGGTTTTCATGATTTGCCGTTGCTTTGCTTGGCGGTTCCGCAGGCGAGATCGCAGAGGCTGAAAATGAGCGGTTCGCTGATAGCATAATGCACCGAGGTGCCTTCGCGATGGGGACTTACCAGACCGGCCTCGCGGAGAACGCGGAGGTGTTTCGAGGTGTTGGCCTGCTTGAGGCGGCAGTTGCGGTGGATTTCGCCGACGCGGAGCGGCCCTTGGCGAAGGCTTTGCAGGATGCGCAAGCGGGCCGGATCTGCGAGCTTGGCAAAAAGATTGGCCATGCGGGTCAACTGGCGTTGGTCGACTTTGCTCATAAGAACTTCTCCCTTTACTTTATTACCATTAAGTAATATATCAAGAGCAAATCATGATGAATGCGAAATTTTCCCGACTCACGTTGGTTGCCGTGGTGATTCTGGCCGGATGCGGCAAACACGAGGAGGACGGCGCGGGGCCCGCAGCTTCGAGCCCGGCGGTTCCGGTGGTGGTCGCGCCGGTGTCGGTGCAACCGCTGTGGGACGAGGAGGAAGTGGTGGGAAATGTCGAGGCGGCCCAGCGGGCGGTGTTGTCGGCCAAGGTGACGGGGGTGATCGACGCGGTGAAAGTCGCACCCGGCGCGAGGGCGCAACGCGGGACAGCGCTGGCCACGATTGACGCGCGGGAAATCAAGGCGCGGCTCGATTCGGCCATGGCGGCCCAAGACCAGGCGCAGAAAGATTTTGCGCGGATCGAGCGCCTGCTGCAGAGCGGGTCTTCCACGCGTCAGGAATTCGATGCGGCGACCACGCGCCTGCGCACGGCCGACGCCTCGCTGGTCGAAGCGCGCACCATGTTGCAATACACCGGGATCACGGCGCCCTTTGACGGGGTGGTCACGCGGAAGTTGGTCGAAGTCGGCGACCTGGCCACGCCCGGCAAGCCCTTGCTCGAAATGGAAAATTCCTCACTGCTGCGCTTTGAGTGCGAGATTCCCGAGGCCTTGCTTGACCGCGTGAACATGGGCTCCGAGTTGCCGGTGCGCGTTGATGCGGCAGGAGCCGAACTGAACGGAAAGATCTCGGAAATTGCCCCGTCGGCTTCGGCCGGCAGCCGCACATTTTTGGTCAAGCTCGACCTGCCGGCGGCTGAAAAGCTACGCGCGGGCCAATTCGGGCGGGTCCGCGTCCCGGTGCGGGAGCGTCCGGCTCTGCTTGTGGCCGAGAGCGCGGTGGTGCGGCGCGGTCAGATTGAAAGCGTCTTTGTCGTCGAAGAGGGCAAAGCGCGGCTGCGGTTGGTCAAATCCGGACGTCAGATGAACGGGGAGATCGAAATTTTGAGCGGTTTGTCCGGTGGTGAGTCCGTGGTGGTGCGAGATGCACATCTCTTGACCGACGGGGTTTCCGTGGAGGCCGCGCCATGACCGAGCCGGGCTTGAGCAAAGTGGAGAAGGTATCGGACGGCTTGGCCGGACGGATTGCGCGGATGTTTGTCGACAGCAAGTTGACGCCTCTGCTCATCGTGTCGTCCGTCTTGCTCGGTTTGGCGTCGGTCATTTTGCTCCCGCGGGAGGAAGAACCGCAGATCAAGGTGCCGATGATCGACGTGATGGTGTCGATGCCCGGAGCCAGCGCGCGCGAGGTGGCGGAGCGGGTGACGCGGCCGATGGAGCAGTTGCTCTGGGAAATCCCCGGGGTCGAATACGTCTACTCCACGTCGCGCCCGGCCGAGAGTCTGGTCATCGTGCGTTTCAAAGTCGGCTCCGATCTGGAGACGAGTCTGGTCAAACTCAACCAGAAGCTGCAGACGAATTTCGACCGCATCCCGCACGGGGTGACGGCGCCGCTGATCAAGCCGCGGACCATCGATGACGTGCCCATTTTGGCCCTGACTTTGCATAGTGCGGGGCAGGATCCGATGGAATTGCGGCGGCTGGCGGCGGAGTTGCAGGATGCGGTGAAGCAGATTCCCTTGGTGGCGGAGACGCGTGTGATCGGCGGGTTGCGCCGGCAGATCCGTGTGCTCCTCGATCCGGTGCGCCTGGCTTCCCGCGGGGTGACGCCCGCAGGCATTGTGCCGATGCTGCAGCAAAGCAACCGGCAGACGCGGGCGGGGGCGATCACCTCGGAAAACCGCACGATTCTCATCGAGTCGGGCGGATTCATCACCAGCGCGGCGGAGGCCGGGCAGGTGGTGGTAGGGGTTTACGAGGGGCGGCCGGTTTATTTGCGCGATGTGGCGGAGATTGTCGACGGACCCGAGGAACCGCGGTCCTACGTGTTTCAAGCCGAGCGGGGGCAGGGAATCGAGCCGGCGGTCACCTTGAGCGTGGCCAAACAGCCCGGGGCCAATGCGGTGGACGTGGTGCATGCCGTGATGCGCAAGGTGGATGAGGTGCGCGGTCGTATTCTCCCCGGCGATGTGCGGGTCACCGTGACGCGTGACTACGGCGAGACGGCTTCGGAAAAATCCAACGAGCTGCTTTTCCACATGGCCATCGCGGTGGTCAGCGTGTCGTTGCTCGTCATGTTCGTGCTCGGCTGGCGCGAGTCGATTGTCGTGGCCATAGCCATTCCGTCCACGCTCGCGCTGACCCTGCTCGTTTTTTACCTCTACGGATACACGCTGAATCGCATCACGCTCTTCGCGCTGATTTTTTCCATCGGCATTCTCGTCGATGACGCGATCGTGGTGGTGGAAAATGTGGTGCGTCACTACCGGATGCCGGGCAATCGGCTGCGCAACCTGAGTGAGGTCGCCATTGAGGCGGTGGCGGAGGTGGGGAATCCGACCATTCTCGCCACCTTGGCTGTTATCGCGGCCATTTTGCCGATGGCGTTTGTCAGCGGATTGATGGGGCCCTACATGCGACCCATCCCGATCGGGGCGAGCGCGGCCATGTTCTGGTCGCTGCTCATCGCATTCGTGGTCACGCCTTGGGCGTCGCGGCGACTGCTGGCTGGGGAAGTGAAGCGTCACCACGGGGAGGGTGAAAAAGAGAGCAGATTCACCCTGCTCTACCGTCAGTGGATGGGCCACCTCATCCACGACCCGAAATGGCGCTGGGCTTTCTTGGCGGGCATCGTTGTTTTGCTGCTCGGGTCCTTCGCGCTGGTTCCGCTTGGTTTCGTGAAGGTGAAAATGCTGCCCTTCGACAACAAGAGCGAGTTCCAGGTCATCCTCAACATGCCGGATGACAGCTCGCTGGAGCAGACCGCGGCGGTGGCGAGGGAGATGGCGGACTCGTTGTTGCCGGAGGCGGAAGTGCGCGACGTGCAGATTTACGCGGGCACGGCGTCGCCGTTCAATTTCAACGGCTTGGTGAGGCACTACTTCCTGCGCGCGGGGCCGTCGGTTGCCGATCTTCAGGTCAATCTGCTCTCGCGCCATGAACGCAAGGAGCAAAGCCACGACATTGCCAAACGGGTGCGTCCGCGTTTGGCCGAAATCGCCAAGCGGCACAAAGCAAGGATTGCCGTGGCCGAGGTGCCGCCGGGTCCGCCGGTCCTGCAGACCATCGTGGCCGAGATATACGGTCCGGATGATGCTTCGCGACTCAAGCTGGCGACCGAGGTGAAGAAAATTTTCGAGGAGACGGCGGGGGTGGTTGATGTCGACTGGTATGTGGAGTCGGATCAGCCGAAAGCGCGCTTTGTGGTCGACAAGGAGAAGGCGGCTCTCAACGGGATCAGCGCGGACACGATTTCGCGCACGCTGGCTATCGCCACCCGCGGTCAGTCGGTCGATCTGATCCACCAACCTCGGGAAAAAGAGGACGTGAACATTTTTCTCGAATTGCCCAACCGCGAGAAGTCATCGCCGGAGCAGTTGCTCTCGTTGCGCGTGCGCTCGGGCGACGCCAATGCGTTGCCGGAGCCGGGATCCGGCGGGACGGCGCCGCTTGTGCCCTTGCGTGAGTTGGTGCGGGTCGACCGGACAACCGAGGACAAAAGCATTTACCACAAGAATCTCATGCCGGCGGTCTATGTGATGGCCGATGTGGCGGGTGAGGTGGAGAGTCCGGTCTACGCGATCCTTGAAATGAATGATCGTCTGGCCGAGTTGAATGCCTCTGACTTCGGTGGCGCGGCGGGCGGGGTGGAAATTTACAACGCGACGATGCCCTTCACCGACTTTCAACCTGCGATCAAGTGGGATGGTGAGTGGCATATCACGATCGAAGTGTTCCGCGACTTGACCTTGGCCTTTGCCGCGGTGCTGGTGCTGATTTACCTGCTGATGGTCGGCTGGTTCGGTTCGTTCATCACGCCGCTGGTGGTGATGGCGGCGATTCCGTTCTCGCTCGTCGGCATTCTGCCGGCCCATGGACTGATGGACGCATTTTTCAGCGCACCCTCGATGATCGGGTTCATGGCCGGGGCCGGCATCGTGGTGCGGAACTCGATCATCCTGGTTGATTTCATCCAATTGCGCCGTGCGCAAGGCATGCCGCTCGACCAGGCGGTGATCGATGCGGGCGCGGTGCGGTTCCGTCCGATGCTGCTGACCGCCATGGCGGTGGTGGTGGGTGCAGGAGTGATTTTGTTCGACCCGATTTTCCAAGGCTTGGCTATCTCCCTGATGGCCGGTGAGGTCGCTTCCCTGTTTTTGAGCCGTATGGCGGTGCCGGTGTTGTTCTATTTGACCCATCGGGGGGAAGTGTCCGGGCCATCGGCGCCGGCCGTGTAGTTTGCTCGTGACGGGCGGGACGCCGCTTCTACTTTTCCGAGCCGCCGCAGCAAAGGCTTCACCCCATAGTGGGCTTGGTTGCTACTGCATCATGACGACTGAACGGAGTTCTCCTGCGGTGGTTGTGCAGCGAGTGTCGCGTGACGCAAAGAGAGATCATCGGCAGGATGCCGATGCCACGCCGGACGGCGAAGCTGTTTGATCTCTCCGGCTGGTTTCGATATATTCTGGAAATGAAAATTTTGGTCACGGGCGGGGCGGGTTATATCGGGAGTATTTGCGTCGAGGAGATGCTCAATCGCGGGCATGCGGTGGCGGTGCTCGACAATCTGACCGAGGGGCACCGGGCGGCGGTGGACCCGCGGGCGACCTTTTACGAGGCCGATCTGGCCGACCGGGTGGCGGTGGGGCTGGCCATGAAGAATTTTACCCCGGACGCGGTGATGCATTTTGCGGCCAACGCGTTGGTCGGCGAGTCGATGACCAATCCGTCGAAATATTTTCGCAACAACGTCTCCAGCGGCATCAACCTTCTCGATGCCATGGTGGAAAATGGGGTGAAAAAGTTCGTCTTCAGTTCCACCTGCGCGACTTTCGGAATTCCCGAGCGCATGCCGATCGACGAAAGCCTGCCGCAGCGGCCGATCAATCCCTACGGGGAGTCCAAGTTGATGTTTGAAAAGGTCCTGCGCTGGTACGATGAAATCCACGGGCTGCGCTTCACGGCACTCCGGTTTTTCAATGCAGCGGGGGCGTCGGAAAAGTTCGGCGAGGACCACCGGATCGAGACCCATTTGATCCCGAATATCCTCAGGGTCGCGCTCGGGCAGAAGGAAGCGGTCGAGATTTACGGAACCGACTACGAAACGCCGGATGGCACGTGTATTCGTGATTACATCCACATTCTTGACTTGGCTGATGCACATATCCGGGCTCTGGACCGGAGGGAGAGCGGCTTTTTCAATCTCGGCACCGGCGGGGGGACCTCGGTGCGCGAGGTGATCGACTGCTGCCGCCGCGTGACCGGAAAAGAGATTGCGGTGCGGGAGAAACCGCGCCGTCCGGGCGACCCGCCGCGGCTGATTGCGGCCTCCGAGAAGATTCGCCGTGAATTGGGCTGGGAGCCCCGTTTCCAGAATATCGAGGCCATCGTCCGCAATGCTTGGGATTGGCATGTGCGGAATCCTGCGGGCTACGGTGATTGAGTCAGCCCGGAGGAGGGCACATTTGACTGGCTTCGCCGGGTTGTTTTTTTAGGCTCTCCTTGGTATGCGCAAACCTCTCCTGCTGGTGCTGCTCCTTTTGGCGGGCAGTGGGGCGGTGCTTGCCCAGTTCGGCAGCTTCAGCGATGTGCCGGTGGAGATCAGGGCGGATGGTGGCACCCGGTTCGAGGGCGGCGTGGCGGTGGCAGAGAACAATGTGCAGATCCATTTCCGGGGAACGGATATTTATTGCGATTACGCCGAATACAATCCGGAGACCCGCGAGGTGCTCCTCATGGGCAACGTGCGCATTTACCACGAAGGCCAAATCCTCAACGGGCAGCGGGCGATCTACAATCTCGAGAAGCGGCAAATCGAGGCGCTGGATTTCGAGGGGGGGGACCAGACCTACAAGTTTACCTCGGTGAGTTTGCGGGCGCCGACCCTCCGGCAATTCCAAGCGCAGGCTCTCAGTCTGACCACGAGCGATAACTCCAAGCCGGACTATCAACTGCGAGCGGGAGGCGCCCGTATTTATCCCGACGACCGAGTGATCCTGACCAATGCGACCCTCTATGTCGGTCAGACCCCGGTCTTCTGGCTTCCCTACCTTTACGCGCCGCTCGGCGAGGCCGGGGTGGATATCCAGCCCGGCTACAATTCCACCTGGGGTGGATTCCTCCTTCTTGGCTACCGCTTTCCCTTGACCGAAAAAATCGATGCCCTGGCTAAATTCGATTACCGGACCGAGCGCGGGGCGGCTTTCGGTATCGACTTGGACGGGGCTTACGGGCCGAACGACACGAGCAACGGCAAGTTCCGCGCTTACTACGCCGACGACAACAATGCGGAGAGCAACAACACCGCCTTCCCGCGGACCAACCCGCCGGACCGCGATCGTTGGATTGTCTCGTTCAAAAACCGCTTGGTCGTCGATGAGAACATCTATGCCACGACGGACCTGAACAGCATCAGTGACGACTATTTTCTGCAGGACTTTTTCCCGGCGGAGTTCGCGGTCGATCCCCAACCGGACAACAACACGTCCTTCAATTGGCTGACGGAAAATTTCCAAGTCAACCTTCTGGCCCGTTGGCAGATGAACAATTGGCAGGAGGTGACCTCGCGTTTGCCGGAGTTGAGTTGGACGGCCAAGCAGGCTCCGCTCTTCGGGCTGCCGATTTTTTATGACGGGTCGACCAGAGGTGGCTACTTGCAGCGCAACTTTCCCTCCGGTGAGACACCCGACTACATCACGCAGTTGCAGCAGTCTGTTTTCAACCCCGGCATCCTTTCCGATACCACAGGGCTGAACAATTACTCGGCCTTCCGCTTCGACACTTTTCACCAACTGTCCTACCCGAAGACCTACTTCGGCTGGCTTTCGCTCACTCCGCGGGTGGGCTTCCGCGGGACGTATTACAGCCGCACGGGAGACTCCGATCCGAATTCCCCCGGCTACATTGCCGCGCCGGGTAACGACTACAACAATGGCACCTTCCGTCCGATCATGAATGCCGGGTTCGAGGGTTCCTTCAAGCTCTCGGCGCGGTTCGAACAGGTGCAATCGACCCTTTTGGGGCTCGATGGCCTGCTCCATGTCATCCAGCCCTTTGCCAATTACGCCTACGTCAACAATGCAGGTCTGGCGCCCGACCAGATCCTGCAATTCGACCGCGTCGTGCCCTCGGCACAGTTGCCATCGCTCAATTTCCCGCAGTTCAACATGATCGACGGCATCGCCACATCGAACTTGCTCCGCCTCGGCGTCCGCAACCGTCTGGTCACAAGGCGCGATGACGGCAACCACGAGTGGTTCGCCCTGGAGACTTTTCTCGATGTGAATTTCGACAACCCCTACCTGGACGATCCGGGTCAGTTCTCGAACCTCTACAACAACTTTGCCTTCTCCCCGGTGCCTTGGTTCACCTTCGGCGCCACCACACAGTTGCCCATCTCCGACGGAGGTTTCACCGACGTGAATTCCTACCTCAATTGGCAACCGGTCGAGGATTTTTCCTTCTTTGTCTCGCAGCGCTTCATTGAAAGCAGCCCGTATTTCCAGAATGACAGCCAGGCTTCCGTCGGGGGCTACTGGCGGGTCAATGACAACTGGGCGGTCAGTGCGGCCACCCGCTATGACGTGACTTTCGGCACGTGGGACATCCAACGTTACATGGTCCACCGCGACCTGAGTTCGTGGCTCATTTCAGCGGGATTTCTCATCACGGACAACAGTGCGACTTTCAACAACCAGACGAGCGGCGAGGTCGGTGTGGGGGTGCTGCTTATGGTGACCCTCAAGGATGCACCGAATATCAATCTACCATTGGCCTTCGACGTGCTCGGCAACCAGCAGCAGGGTCAGCAGCAGTATTGATGCCGCCGTCTTCCTCCAACGCAAAAAGGCCGATCGCCGTTTTTGATTCCGGGATCGGCGGACTCACCGTGGTCAGCGCTTTGCGCCGCGAACTGCCCGGTGAAGATCTTGTCTACCTCGGCGACACCGCCCGTGTGCCTTACGGCGGGAAATCGCGCGGCACGATCGAACGCTACAGCGAAGAAATTGCCGCCTTGCTGGTCGGGGAGGGTGCGAAAATGGTGGTGGTGGCCTGCAATACCGCTTCGGCTCTGGCCTTGGCCCGACTTCGTGAGGTTCTAACTGTGCCGGTCGAGGGGGTGATCGAGCCCGGGGTGGAGGCCGCTCTGGCCGCCACCGTCACCGGACACATCGCGGTGCTCGGCACCAAAGCCACGATTGGCAGCGGTGCTTATGCCGATGCTTTGCGCGCGGCTCGTCCCGGCATTCGTGTCACCAGCATGGCGTGCCCGCTGCTTGTGCCGCTCGTGGAGGAAGGACTTTTCGAAGATGTCGTGACCGATGCGGTGCTCGAACGCTACCTCGGGGCAGTCCGCGCAGGTGATGCCGACGCGCTGGTGTTGGGTTGCACGCATTACCCCTTGCTGGCCGGCGCCCTGGCGCGGGCGGCCGGGCCGGCGATCACGCTCGTGGACTCCGCCGCGAACTGCGCCCGCACCGTGGCGCGCCGTCTTGACCAACTCGGTTTGCGCGCTCCGTCCGGCCACACGGGCACGCTCGATCTTTCCTTCACCGATACGCCGGACAATTTCCTGCAAGTGGTCCGGCTTGCCTTGGGTCTCGAGGCGGGAGAGGCGCGGGTCCGCGCGGTGCCGCCGCTCGTTTAATAAATCGACTCGCGCACGCTTTTGCGCCGCGGCAAAGGTTCCTCGCCGAGGAATTCGTGATTGTCCGAGAGGCGGTAGAGCCCGATCCGCAGCCATCCGAGGGCCGTGGGTGCGAGATGGTCGAAAAGCTGGGACGCGCGAACGTAAAGCCAGAGAGCAGCGGCCAACTCGGCCAACGATGCGATCGCCATGGCTGCCGCCGCCCAACCCGTGGCCGACCCGGCGGCCATCGACCAGCGCGCCGGCCATGCGATGGCCACCGGCCATGCGGCCAAGGCCGCGAAAGTGGCAAGGCCGATCCTCCGGCCCAAACGTCGCCGCGCGGATGGCCAGTAGAACCGCTCCGGCGGCAGCGGGCGACGTCGTGCCGATGCGAATTCCAGGTGCGCACGGCGGATGAGAACCCTGCTCCGCCACACAGCCAAGATTGGCACCGTCAGCGCGGCAACAAGGAGAGTCGGGGCTGCCGCTAATCCGGCCAGATACTGGAGGACGGTGACCACCACCCAGGCGATAAACGCGATGATGAAGAGCAACTCAACCACGGCAAGTAATGCACCACGTCAAGCTTCCGCGCGCAAGGGCGCGTCTCGCGTCAGGCGGCAACTGCCGATTCCGCACCCGTTGGCTGGACCATCGGGGCGGGGGTGGGCAGCTGTTGGCCGCCGAATTTGCGACAGAGGAATTTGGCCGAAGGGGTGCCGGGCCGGGCCAAGCCGACGGCTTCGGTCAGGCCACGCGCGCGCAGGGCTTCGAGCGTGGCGTGGAGCAAGGCACCGCCTATGCCGCGGTTGCGGTATTCGATCAAAACGCAAGGACCAGTGACGAGATGAATGCCGTCCGCCGGTTCCGGGTCGTAGGCGGAGGCGGCAATGACACGGTTCCCGTGGAGCAGGAAAAGGCAGGTGGCTTCACCCTCGAAGGCGCGGCGCAAGCCCGGTAAAATGACGTTGTTGATGTGCTTGGCGCATCCGCTCCAGTCAGGATCCAAATCGTAGCTGGCTTGGACCACGCGCACGGCGTCTTCGAATTCCTGCTCGCCCGCCGGGCGCAAAGTGAAAGGTGCCGGGACGGGTACAGAGCCGGGCTGGAGATCGGCCAACTTCCAACGGTAGCGATCGAGCAGAGTAGGTTTGGAAGGAATGGCCATACGGAATTTAAGCGAGCGTGACGTTGAAGCTGATTCCAAAGGAGTGCTGTCAGATGTCTTGTGGCGGGAATAAACACTGCCACTTCCGCCAGCGCCCGGGTTGACGCCTCTTGTTTTCTTTAAGGTAACCAGCACCGACAACCCGTCAATTCGAATCCTCAGGTCTTGGAAACATCTGCCGCAAAACTGCGCGGTAAACTTCCTGCTTCATCGGAGGCGCCAAATGGACGGGAAAATCGTGCACGTCCACCCAGCGGAAGGCGGAGAACTCCCCGCAGGTCCCAGTCAAGTCCGGTTCCGGTGCCGTCGCACTTTGCAAGGAGCAGAGGAAATAGATCTGCTCCTGCCCGTCGAAACCGCGCCGGTCCGGGCCGGCAGGAAAGTCGTAGCGGTGCGGACCGCTCCGCGCGGACACTTGGTAGGCATCGGCGGCAATTCCCACCTCCTCATACACTTCCCGGCTGAGCGCGTCCTCCGGTGACTCGCCCTCGTCGATTCCACCCTGCGGGAATTGCCAGCTTTCGGGGAAATCTGAGCGCTGTCCGATGAGGACAAAGCCGTCCGGTCTTTGCAGGATCGCGGCGACGTTCGGACGGTAGCGCTTTTTCATCATTCCGCCATCCTGCGCGGCAGCCAGGACGGCCGCAAGCGACCGATGCATTGTCAAATGCGGAGCAGGCGATACTTTCGGTCATGCGTATGGCGGAATTCTGGAAAAAAGGTCTGGGGATGGGACTCGGAGCCGGTCTGCTCGGCGCCGCGGTTGTGGCCCTGCGCCGGGGCGGGCGCCCGTTGCCGCAACCGTCGCTGCCGGATATCATTTCGCCCGCCGTCTTTGCCCGCCGCGTGCAACGCACCACGCGTGGACAGGTGGTCTATCACATGAGCGGAGAGGGGGATCCGCTGTTGTTTCTGCACGATTTTTTTCCGGGCGCCGCATCGTATGAGTGGTCGAAAATCTATCCGCTTTTCGCCGCGAGCCACCGCGTCCTGGCGCCCGACTGGGTCGGCTTCGGCGAGAGCGAGCGCCCCGATCGTCCGCTCCGCGCCGAGGATTACGCGCGTTGTCTGCATGAATTCTGCCGTGCCACCTGCGGCGGGAAAAGGCCGGTCATTGTCGCGTCGGGCATCGGCGCCGCCTTGGCCTGCTTGGCCGCCGCGCAGCATCCCGAATTTGTCGCGCGGCTCATCCTCTTTCATCCGTCCGGCACGGATCACTGGCTTCAACCGTGGGCTCCTGCGCCGGTGCGGGCTGCGGCTTGGACGCGTTCCGGGCGCCGTTGGATTTACGCCAACTATCTCGCCCGTCCCGCCTGCCTCGAGCGCTGGCTCAACGGCCGCCGCAGCGATGCCGGGAATATCGATCTGACCGAGCCCGTCTCGGTTTATTCCTCCTTTGCCCGGCAGTATGGCGCCGGCTTGGCCGTGCAGCGTATTCTTTCGGGCCGCTTCCAGACCGCCGCCCTGCCGCGGTTGTCCGAAGTCTGTGTTCCGGTCACCCTTTGGTGGCCCGGTTGCCGCGCGGCCAATCCCCCGGAATCCGCCCTGCAGCACGGTTCGCAAGTTCGTTTGGACTGGCTGGATGACTGTGGCCCGCTGGCCCCGTTGGACCGGGTGGCCGATCTGACCTCGCGCCTGCAGGTCGAACTTTTTCAGCCGGTCCATGTGGCGGAGAGACCGATGGGTGATTGACATTCACCCCGCCGCCGCGCCATTGTCTCCCTTCGTCTTTATTCCAACCGGCTTATGTCCAACACCGAAGTTATTCTCACCGCACACATCCCGAACCTCGGTTCCGAGGCCGATGTGGTCAAAGTCCGCCGCGGCTACGCGCGCAATTTCCTCATTCCCCGCGGCATGGCCCACGAAGTCACGCCTGCCTCGCTGCGCAAGACCGACTCGCTCAAAGCCCGCCGTGCCGAGCGCGAAGCCGCCGAATTAAACGGGGCCAATGACCTCGCCAAGCGCCTCGGCAAACTGAAGCTCACCTTCATCCTCGAGACCGGCGAAAGCGGCAAAGCCTTTGGAGCGATCACAGCCAAAGACATCGCCGACCGGGTCAAAGCGGAATCCGGTCAAGAAATCGACCGCCACCGCATCGTTCTGGATCGTCCGATCAAGGAAACCGGCGAGTTCACGGTCAACGTCCGCCTGCACTCCGAAGTTCAGGCCGGCCTCAAACTCACCGTCACCGCGAAAAACGCGAAACCCTCTGCCGCCTCCGAGGATGAGGGCGACAGCGAGGGCGGGTCACGTCCGCGTGGTCGCACCGCCCGGCGCGACGAAGAGACCAGCGCCTGAGTTGTTCACAAGTTGTTGGGCGGGTTGTTCGCCCCCGTGCCCTTGCTTTTTTTTCTCAGGGCATGGTCCGCGTTTGACCGGCCACACACGGCGGTCCCACAATGACCGCCCGCATGACTTCGCCGGTTGATCTGACAGCACCCGCCGCCCGCCGCACTCCGGCAGCGCGTCGCAACGGCGCGGCCAAAGCAGCGGGCGCCGCGCCCGACACGCACCGTTCGTTGCCGCAGAATGTCGAGGCGGAGAGGGGCCTTCTCGGGTCCATTCTTCTTTCGCCGCGCGAGGTGCTCAACGATTGCGCCGAGCAAATCACCGAGGAAGCATTCTACTCGCCGGCCCACGGCACGATCTTCCGCGTGCTGGTCGAGATGTGGTCGGCCAACCAGCAGATCGACGTCATCACGCTGACCAACCGCCTGCGCGATCTCAATGTTCTCGACGCCGTGGGCGGCCCGGGTGCGGTCACCGAATTATTCGGCTTCGTGCCCACCGCGGCCAATGCCCCGCACTATCTCGACATCGTGTTGGAGAAGTCGCTCCTGCGCCGCATGATCACGGCTTGCACTTCCTCCGCGGCCCGCTGCTACGAGGAGCAGGGGGATGTTCCGCAATTGCTCGATGACGTGGAGCGCGAGATCTTCACCATCGGGGAAACGCGTTTCCGCAAAACCGCGCCCGACATGCGTGACGAGGTCTTCGCGGCGCTGGAAAACATCGAGAAAATGTATCAACAGCGGGGCCGGATCAGCGGACTGGCCACCGGGTTCACCGTTTTCGACCAGATGACCGACGGCTTGCATCCGGGCGAGATGATCATCGTCGCGGCGCGCCCCTCGATGGGCAAAACCGCGCTGGCCATGAACATCGTCGAACATGTCGCCCTCAACCTCGAGGAACCGAAACCGGTCGGCGTTTTCAGTCTGGAAATGAGCACGCAGCAGCTTGTGCAGCGCATGCTTTGTTCCCGTGCACGCGTCAACATGAAGAAAATCCGTTCCGGCATGCTGGCCCGCGCCGAACACGGGAAGCTGAACGACGCGGCCGCCGCCCTGAGCGAAAGCAGCATTTTCATTGATGACACGGCCAGCCTCACCATTCTCGAATTGCGGGCCAAAGCGCGCCGCATGCGCGACCGTCACCGCATCGAGTTGATCGCCATCGACTACCTGCAGTTGTGCCGCTCGACCTCCCGCCGCGGACAGGACAACCGCCAAATCGAAATTGCCGAAATTTCCTCCGGCATCAAGGCCTTGGCCAAGGAACTCGAGATCCCGATCATCGTTCTGGCCCAGCTCAACCGGCAACCCGAGCAACGCGGCGGCGGAAAACCCCGCATGTCCGACCTGCGCGAATCAGGCTCCCTCGAGCAGGATGCGGACGTCGTGGCGCTCCTCGTGCGGCCGGAAGTCTACGAGGATGACGAGGATACGAAGTCCGATTTGGCCGGCAAGGCCGAGCTCCTCATCGCCAAACAGCGCAACGGGCCGATCGGGGAAATACCGCTCACCTTCATCAAAGAATACACGCGATTCGAGAACGCCGCGTTCGACCGTCCTCCCGAGGGGGAGTAAAACCACCAAACCATGCCAGGTGGATCGCGCCGTCCCGGCGCGATGTTGCACGGGGACGATCGCGATGGGGGCATCGCGATCCACCACGCCGGCGTCCGAAAGCTTTTCCCTCACCGTGGCGCCCCCGACCGGCCACACCTCTTTCCTCACCACCCGAAATTCTGCGCCAAGGCCGCCATGGTGCGCTCCAGGGGCAGTCCCACCACGTTCGACCGGCTGCCCTCCACTGTTTCGACCAGCATTTCGCCATTTTCCTGCAGCGCGTAGGCGCCGGCCTTGTCGAGCACATCGACCGTGGCGAGGTATTCTTCGATCACATCTTCGCCGAGTGGACGAAAGCGCACGCGGGTGATCTCGTGAAACTCGACCTGCTGCCTTGGTTCCATCCGGACAAGGTGCACGGCCGTCGCCACCTCGTGGGTCTGCCCCGACAGCTCCCGCAGCATGCGCCGGGCCTCGTTATGATCGGCCGGCTTGCCCAGCGCGCGGCCCCCGAGCCAGACGAGCGTATCGGCGCCGAGTACCACCGCGTCCGGATACCGCGCCGCCACTTCGAGTGCCTTGGCCCGGGCGTTGGTCGCGACCAGCTTGGTCAGTCCCAGCGTATCGTCGTCGCTCTCCGCCACGGCCGCGGGCACGGCGGAAAATGGGACACCGGCGGAACGCAACAGTTCACTCCGCCGGGGAGAAGCCGAAGCGAGGACAAGGGGAGGGCGGCTCAATAGAACTCGCCGTCTTCGGCAAACCCGGAATCGTGGCGGATTGTCTCGAGGCGGCGGCGCGTGCGGCGGCCTTCGCCCAGTTCGCGGTTGACGCGTACGCCTGCTCCGATGAGCAGAGGAATGGTCGCCGCGAGTCCGGCCAGCAAGACGACAACACCGAGGCGCTGCCGGGCACCTTTGCCGAGTTGGTCGGCAACTAGGAGGCCTGCTCCCGCGCCGACGGCCATTTCGGCGACGGCAGCCAATGAGGTGGCGGAAAGATTGCGCGAAAACCTGTCGAGGATGTTTGCCATTTACCACGTGCCTTACTCCAGATGCGCGCTTCTGGCAACCGTAACCGGCAAAATTCTTTCGCGCAGGATTGCGCCCGGGGCGGCAAAATCGTCTCATCCACCCATGGCTCCCAACCTTTATGTGCTGATTCTCGCCGGAGGTAGTGGCGAGCGGTTCTGGCCCTACAGCCGCCGCGCGCGTCCCAAGCAGTTGCTCAAGCTTTTTTCCGACCACACCATGCTGGAGGAAACCATCGCCCGTCTCGGGACGGCCGTTCCTCCCGAGCGGGTCTTTGTGCTGACCAACCGCGAGCAGGAAGCCGCGGTTCGCGCCGCTTGCCCCGGGTTGCCCGCCGAGAACATCGTGGCGGAACCCGCCAAACGCGACACCGCACCGGCGGTCGCCCTCGGTGTCGGTCTCATCCTGCGCCGCGACCCTCACGCGGTCATGGCCGTGTTGCCCGCCGATCACCTGATCAAGGACACCGAAACCTTCCGACGTGATCTTCTGGCCGGGGCCCGCGCGGCCGCGGATTCCGGTGCACTGCTCACCATCGGTATCAAACCAACCTGGGCTTGCCCCGGCTTCGGCTACATCGAGCAGGGCCACCGCGTCTCCGAGGGCGAGCCCGCTATCTACGAAGTGAAGCGCTTCCGGGAGAAACCCGACGCCGCCTTGGCCGAGTCATTCCTCAAACAGGGCAACTTTCGTTGGAATGCCGGCATGTTCATCTGGTCGATCCCCGCCATCATGGGAGAACTGACCAAGCATGCGCCCGAGTTGGCCGCCTTTGTTTCCCGCCTGCGCACGGCGGACGATCCGACGGCCTTGCTCGAAGCGGAATTTCCCCGGCTCCCCAAGATATCCGTCGACTACGCCATCATGGAAAAAGCCGCCCGGGTGCTCGAGCTCGAGGCGGGCTTTGATTGGGACGATGTCGGCAGCTGGGTTGCGGTGGCCAAATACTTGCCTGCCCACGAGGGAGGCAACGCCGCCAACGGCCCGCTCACCACCCAAGACGCCGCGCACAATATCGTTTTCTCCAGCGGCAAGAAGCACATCGCTCTGGTTGGCGTGCAGGATCTCATCGTCATCGACACGGGCGACGCGCTGCTCGTTTGCCACCGCAGCGAAGCCGAGAACATCAAAAAAATCGTGCCCGCCATTCCGGAGGCGTTGCAATGACTTTTCCTCAATTTCCATGAGCCGCACCATGGCGGTCGACCTTGGCAGCGCGCGCACCGGCATTGCCGTGAGCGACGAACTCGGCATGCTTGCGCAGCCTTGGAAGACGTTGCCCGGCGGCGAGTCCGCCCTCGAGGCGGTCGTGGCCGCGTCGCAGGAAATCAAGCCGGTCCGCATCCTCGTCGGTCTGCCCCGCAACATGAACGGCACCTACGGCCCCGCGGCGGAAAACGCGCGCACTTTTGCCGAAAATCTCCGGGCCCGGGTCACCTGTCCGGTGGAGTTGTGGGATGAGCGGCTGACCACCGTCGCCGCGCAACGTGCCTTGCGCGAAAGCGGACGCAAAGCGCGCGACCAGCGCGGGGTCATCGACCAAGTGGCGGCGCAAATTCTCCTGCAAAGCTGGCTCGACCGCGCCCCATGCGACTTAAG
>Ga0247841_10006489_pt1 | contig 18004 bp, 19 predicted proteins | sample LaCruzMarch2015__2_FD_192410 | JGI IMG/M metagenome (GOLD analysis project Ga0247841, IMG submission 192410) | Freshwater microbial communities from meromictic Lake La Cruz, Castile-La Mancha, Spain - LaCruzMarch2015_18m | ecosystem: Environmental > Aquatic > Freshwater > Lake | place: Spain... | reverse complement strand
CTAAGTGGTGATTCTGCCTCAGATAATTTTGAAAATAATAAAACTTATCAATACCTTAACAAAGAGATACTTTCTGAATCTTGCAGCGGGATTCTTTTCGGGGGTAAATTCAACTTTGGATTTGGCATTAAACACGGATGGCTTGCCTTGGGAAAAATGCGTTGCGTTACCTCCTCCAGCGGGAATGTAATTAAAGAGATCGATGGGTTAGCGGCGGTAAAGCTCTATGAAGATTATTTTGCTAAAAATACGCTAGATTTAGCTAAAGAACTACGGCGCATATCTATTTACTATCCACTGGGAATTTATCTACCTGGAGAAAAAGAATACCTATTGCGCAATATTATATCCATAAAAGATGACGGTTCCTTAGTTACCCAGGGAGATATTCCCCAAAACAGTAAAATTAGATTAATGATCAGTACTGAAGACTCTCGCCTGGCGGCGACCGTTGCCGCTTGTGAAGAAGCAAAAATAAATCTTGGAACTCAAAAAATAAAGTTTTTAATCGTTTTTTGTTCGGCTGCGAGATTTTTGATTCACGGAAGACAAAACGATATAGAACTTTGTGTAATCAAAGAGGTATTTGGTAAAAACACCCCTTTGATCGGTATCTACACCAATGGTGAACAAGCTCCGCTTAAGTCTATTAATTATCTGGGCCGGACCTATTTTCATAATCAAAGTATCAACATTTTAGCTATAGGAGAACAATAAAATGCCCCCCTTCATATTTATCGGTATCTGTTCACTTTTTGCTATTCTGGGAGTATCTTTGCTTAATAAAATACAACGTTTAAAAGAATTGGGCAATAAGGTCGCTGCCTTAAACTTTTCTCTTGAAGAGATGGATGAACAGGCTAAGTTAATCATGCGCACAGATATGGAACTGAATAAAACCCAGGAAGAACTGGACAAAAAAATTTCCGGACTCGATACTCTACAAAAGCTATCTCGAGAAATAAACACAACCCTGGAAGAAAAACAGATCTTTAAAAAAATAAACAACCAGCATGTGGAAGAGCTCGGGTTTGAAAGATCCTTGGCCTGTTTATGGAAAACCCTGGAAAGAGAGTTCCATTTATACTTATGCTTAGGATACAACCAAGACGAATCAATAAAAATAAAAGCCGCCATTAATGCTAATGAAGATTATTTTCTAGACTTAATTAAAAGCGGCTCGGCTGTCTCTTCTGAATTTATTCCGGAGGGCGCCTTATCAAAAAATAAAATTAACCAACTATTTCTGGTACGCTCATTCATCATTTGTCCGGTACTTACTCAGGAAGGGGACCAGGGTTTTATTTTTGTCGGCACGCAAAACGTAGAAGCTTCTATAACTAAAGGAGACCAGGAATTTATCAGCATCCTGGCTAACCAAATCGGCCAGACTTTAGATAATGCCCGCCTTTTTGAAAAAACATGGAAATCGCAGCAAGAATTAGAGATAAAGGTTGAAGAAAGAACTCACCAGTTAACTCAAGCCTTAGAAGAAGTAAAAAAAATAAGTAAACGGAAAAGCGATTTTATCTCCAGCGTATCTCATGAAATAAGGACCCCACTTACATCAATTAAAGGATACGCGGCTATCTTGCTGGCCAGTAAATTAGGAGCCCTGCCGGAAGAGATCCGAAGCCGGCTGGAAAAAATTAACCGCCACAGTGACGAACTGGTGCACATGGTGAATGATTTACTGGACATCGCGCGTATCGAAAGCGGCAAGGTAGAAATCAAAAAAGAAACTTTGAGCTTAAGAACCATCACCGATAAAATCGCTGATCTGTTTTCTGAACAATTTAAAACAAAAAATATCAGCTTTGGCAGTAATATACCTGATGATTGCCAGGAAATATTAGCTGACCGCAGCCAAATCGAGAGAGTCTTTATTAATTTAGTGGGAAATGCATTTAAGTTCACTCCACAAAATGGTAAAATTGACATCAATGCAAGCCGCACAAATAAAATAATTCAAATCGATGTTAAAGACACAGGATTTGGAATTCCTCAAGACGCGCAAGAGAGTATTTTCGAAGAGTTTTTTCGCGTAGACAATACTATCAACCAGGAGGTAAAAGGCACCGGCCTAGGCCTAACTTTAGTTAAACACATTATCGAGGCACACCAAGGAAAAATATGGGTAAAAAGCAAGGTGGGCGAAGGCTCAACTTTTAGCTTTACCCTTAAGTTAGAGAATAATGGTTTAACAACCAAATAGCCAAAGCCAGAAGGCTGGTGAATAAAACTATGGGCATAAAAATACTTATTGCTGATGATGATCCGGATATAAGAGACATTCTTAAACTCACTCTCTTGGAAGAAGATTATGAGATTACGGAGGCCCAGGATGGCGAAGAAGCCTTAAAAATAATCCGCTCCAAACCGTTAGATTTAGTGCTTCTGGATTACAAAATGCCAAAGATGGATGGACGCCAGGTATGTAATTTAGTTAAAAAAGATTTACTATTACAACATCTACCGGTAATTATGGTTACCGGTAAAGGCGAGGTCAACGATAGAATCAGCGGTATTGATGCCGGAGCCGACGACTATGTAGTTAAACCTTTTGAACCCAAAGAGCTTTTAGCAAGAATCCGCATGGTATTAAGGCGCACCAAAAGGGATTTGGAGGCCAACCCCCTCACCCGGCTTCCTGGCAATATTGCAATTCTTAATGAACTTTCCAGCTGCATTGAAAAAAAAATTCCCTATGCAGTTTGTTATGTTGATCTGGATAAATTCAAGGCTTACAATGACAATTACGGATTTGAACACGGGGATGATGTAATCCGCGAGACTGCGCGCATATTACTAAGCGCTACTAAAGAATATGGTAATACCAATGATTTTGTCGGCCATATCGGCGGGGATGATTTTGTGGTTATTACTACTCCGGACCTATCAGATAAAATTTGTGAAAAGATAATCCATGATTTTGACAAAATCTCCCCGTCATTTTATAATCAAGAAGACCAAGAAAAAGGTTTTATCATCGGATATGACCGCCAAAGTAAAATTCATAAAATCCTATTACTTTCAGTTTCCATTGGCGTAGTAACTAACGAGATGCGCGATATCACACATGTGGCTCAGATCGGCGAGATTGGTGCGGAATTAAAAAAATTAGCTAAAAGTATGGAAAAAAGCAATTACGTTAAAGATAAGCGGCAGAAAACACCCTAAACGATATATTTATTTTTTGTTCTCTTTATCCTTGGATGATAAAAATAATTTAAATTTATCTTTTTTACGTTTTAAATAAAGCTTACTGTTACCTTGGTACATAAATTTGTAAAGCGCAATACATTCAGACATCGATAAATATCTTAAGTGATATCCTCGCGTAATAGGAGATATCTTTCCACACGACAAACCAGCCTGACGCAGTAAAAACTTCTTTAAATCTTTGAGAAAACTTTGTGAACCAGAAGTGAAAGATACTCTTATTTGACATGTATGTCTCCAACGTGGTTCACTCCATACCATAACCGAGCCATCTCCATCAAATAAACCTCGTATAAAATGAGAAGAATGTCTTTCGGAAACCCTGGGGAATCTTACAATCTTTGATTTTCTAGGAATCAAACCGAGGCTAAGCAAATCGCTATAGATATGTCTATTTCTAATCTGGATACGATAACCTCTTTCTTTCCTGCCAATCTTGTGTTCGGCTCCTAATCCCTTTTTTATTAATTTAAGGAGTAGCAAATCTTTGGATGTTATATCCAAACCATAATACCCATTATTATATTCTACTAAACAACCATCGGCAAAAATAAAACCTAGAACATATGCCATCGCTGGTGACCATTTCTTAAAAAAATCCTCATTTACTTTTAGTCTTGGCATATTATTTTAAATGCGCGGGGAGGGAGTTGAACCCTCACGCCTTGCAGCACTACCCCCTCAAAGTAGCGTGTCTGCCATTCCACCACCCGCGCATAAATTATACTTGTTATTCTAAAGCATAACTGCAAATTGTCAAAATCTTTTACCAGATAGTTGCAATTTACATTCTAAGATGGCAAACCTGTAAAGAACAAGGAACTCGCTGCTTCCTTATACAACATCAAAACCTAAATCTTTTAATCTCTTTGCATAATTTCCTTCTCCGCAACCTAAATCTAATACCTTGTTTTTAGGGAGATTGGTAAAAAGATTAACTCCTGCTTCAAGCATTTGTAATTGGTTGTATATGGAAATCCAGCTATTTTGCCCAGCGGAACAAAAGGAATAAAGATATACCTGGCAGTTCCAACTTAGGAAACAATGAATAAAATCACTTACCTAAAGCGCCTATCTGTGGCTCGCAACATCCTTAATCCGTCTACCCGATACCCTAAATTCATCAATTATATTATTGTCTATACCAATAGCCTTTACCACCAAAAAATCATTGGCAAGGCTCAAGAGGCAGAAGTGATAATTAAAACTGAACTTTTGCAAATACTCATTGTCTTGAGCCTTTTTATATAAAGCCGAACCTCCCCCTCCACTAACAATAAAATATATACCGTCACATTCAAACCGCTGATAATTATGCGAATGTCCGGAAAATGTCACCGACACCTTATATTTTTTAAATAGCGGCAAAAGGGGATCCTTTATATTTTTTTCATCACTTTTATGCTTATCACTTACATCAAAAAACGGATGGTGAAATATCGTAATTATAAATCCGGCCGTTTTATCTGCCTGCGCCAAATCTGATTTCAGCCATCTATACTGCTCTGATTCCAAGTCTAGCCTTGAATTACTATCCAAAATGATAAAATGAATACCCTCACAATCAACTGAATACCAGCGCCTGTTATTTAAAAATGGGAAATTCTTAAAATACAGCCGCGAGTCATATTCATGATTTCCCAAGGCGGGATAATATTGCGTTGCCTTGATGAGCGGGCCGTGAATCCTGTTAAAAACCCCCCAAAGCTCCGGAAGAGTGCCATCGTTAACGAGGTCTCCCACTCTAAAAACGGCTTCAGGCTTAAAAGACAGGATTGCCTGTACAATCTTTCCCTGGACTTCCTCTTCAGACTGGCTGTCTCCATAAATTACAATATCGCCGGCGAATGTTTGCGGGCAGAAAACAAAACCAAGCCACAAATAAAAAATGAACAAACATACTACTCTTAAACCCTTTAACCTATTCATACTTATTCTACTTTTATAAACAAAACTGCCTTTATTGGATGAAATTTGTAATTGGTTGTATACGGGACAAACGGAAAATTTCAATAGTAAATCTACTATTTCTGTTTAAGTTGCTCTTTGGTTTTAGTCTGACGGGAAAGAACATTTTGCTCTATCTTCTTATATTCTTCAATCTCACAGTGAAGTTGTTTACAAATAATTCTTTCTGTTTCTGCTTTTGTTTCTGAAATTTTAACAAGTTCTTCTTGTAATCTTAAGCATTCAGCAGTTTCCTTTTTCAGTTCCCACCATCTACGCCAAGAGAAGATAGCAAAACCAATAATTAAAGTCAAAAGTCCTGTGATGATTTCATCTATCCAAGTTATCGAATTAGGGGTTTTTTGAAAAAAATCTACAAGGAATCTAAGCACATTAAAGAAATATGAAAGTATGAACACGAAAATAGTAACAATGAAGATTATAATCAAATCCTTAAAAGCGCTGGTAAATTTGAATTTTGTGTTATTCTTTTTGGTTTCCTGCGGTTTAGTCATTCTTTGCCCTCATCATCTCTAATTAAAACAATTCCGTTCCAAGAAAAACCTGCAACTACTTTAACTGCACAATGTTAGAATATAATCTCATCTTCCAGCAATATTAAGCAACTTTGTCTTCTTTTTTAAGATATAGAAGGTTAAATATATACCTAAACTAATAACAAAAAATATTATCCAAGAATTATGTATCATGAATTTTCTTTGGGTTAAGAAATTAGTTACAACCTCTAAGAAAAAGAACGTTGTCACAATGGAAAAATAGGTGGAGAATTCCCTCCGAAGAACAGTTTTAAATGAAAAAGATAACTCAGGTTTTTTCCAATTTCCAAAACGTGGAATTACAATGGGTGTTTTTTGAGCCCATTCTATAAACTGACTTTTGAATTTGTTACTTAAAAACTCTTCTTCAGCAAATATAATCCGTTCATAATAGAGCCAAAATCCAAACCAAACTAATAAAGCTAACCACCATACTTCGAGAAATAAGGTAACGCCTAAAACAATGATAAAATTACCTAAGTAAAGTGGATTTCTTGAAATAGAATACATACCGGTTGTGTTAAGCGTCTCTGCTGTTTGCGACTTCGTGTTCCTTCCTGATGTACCACGTGGAGCATAGCCTGCAGTAATACAACGAACAATAAGGCCTAAAAAAGATATTATAACTGCACCGCTTTTCCAAAGATCGCCTACCTCATCACCGAATTTCTTTTCTAATATTCCCGACTGTCTTATGGCAATGATGAAAATTGGAATACCTAAAAGCGGCAGGTAGCTTCTCCACCTAAAAAGCCAACTACCTTGTTTTTCAATATCTTCTCGTAGCGCCATTTTTCCTCTTAATCTACCCCATAAACTTATCTAATTATCTAAAATTGCCCCGCATGGACTCGAACCATGGTAGTCAGATCCAGAATCTGAAGTCCTACCGATTAGACGACAGGGCAATAATGTAAAAAGTATATCTTGAATAAAAAACTAAATCAAGGTAATTATTTTAATAAGATGGCTTGAATATCCAAAAAGTGTCCATTTTAAATTATGCTAAGATTACCTTTTACCCTTAGCATAATAAAAAGGGCTAAAACGGTTAATTCCAGCCCCTGTTAAAAATACTTGTCTATTAAAATAACGGTTTTACATCTATTTGGCTTATTTTTGGTGCGTCGAACGACATCGGATCATCATAATATTCAACAACAACCTCGTCTCCTTCATTAAGTTCTGAAAGCGATATACGTAGATCGCCTCTATCAACTTTTGTATGAGATGTTACTCCCAACGTAATTTCATCATTTTTCCCATTTGTCTGGAGGTGTTTTAAGGTAATCTTTGAACCGATAAGGTCTAGATAAACAATATTACCTTTGAATAGCTGCGGCTGTACCATTTGAATTTGCTCTTGACAAAAACAAGGAGAAAAACAGGCGACAAAAATTACAATATTCATTAATAAAAAAACTACTGCAATTGTTTTTTTCATCTTGACCTCCTTGATTTAATTATATAATTAATCTTAAATCAGATAACAAAAAACACACTACACAATATTCTACCACAAATTCCAAAATTACAAACAAAAAGGGACAAACGGTTAAGTCCACCCCTTATGAAAATGATAAAGAAACATCCTTAATTAATAAAAACTTTTTCAATTGCTAAATTCACCAAAGTATGGTCCCAGTTGTAACGGATGAGCTCCTCCTTAATCACGTTAGAAGAAACTCCCTGATTTTTCTTAGTAGCTATAAAAGTAATAAGAATCTGCAGGTTGTATTCCTGTATTTTATCAAGTATTAAGTAGGATTGTTTTTCTTGTTTTTCTCGATTTAGAAAATAAGCAATACCGGCAAAACCCAATGGGATAAACAACACTCCAACGGAACCAATAAACAGATATAAAGTACTCTGCCCTAATATATACGCGGCGCTGCACCAAAAAACATTAAAAAGATAATGCGCAACAATTAAGGGCACAATCCCAAATCTTAAGAATATGAGTCCATAAAAAATTCCTATTAAAGTAATTTCAACGGTGCGGAACCAAACGGGAAATATAGCATACATTGAATGGCCCAGACCCCATATAAACGAAATTATTACAACCGCTAAAATAGAATTTTGCAGATATTTCTTAGCTAGGCTTATTCCAAAAAGCCTAAAAATAATCTCTTCCTTTAAGCTCGCGGTAATACTAATAACGAACATACTAAGCAAAGGAATATAGGAAGAAGAAAGATAGGCCATGGTATGCCATTCCCTCCAGACGCCCAAGTATTTTTGCCCAAAATAAAATATTGTTGCCTGTATTCCTAGCATCATAACCCAAATAATATAACCCAACAAAATAGAGCTAGCCATCCCGCGGTTAAAGAAACCTGATTTAATATAACTAAAAAAGGCGCTATATTTATTTTTAGGAAATACTTCGCTGCAAAGAGATTCCCCCGCAATGCCTGGCATAATAAAACTTAATGCTAAGAAACTAATATTAAATAATACCCTCATTAACGATAGTCCAAGAAAAGAATTTGGGCTTGCGCTAGTAGGATAAACCATAATAATATTTTGTAAGTTATTAAGAATATCTACTACATTAACTACCACCAGGAATCCTGAAATATAGTAATACCATTTCTTAGTTAGCCGCGGAACGAAATCCTGTTTTCGCCTCAAAGCAATACTAATAGAACAAACCAACAAACCCAATAACAGAAAGTAAAAAATTCTGTAAAGGTATTCACCTAAGACAAGCTGATTCTCTATATACCGCAGAAACTTGTCAGGCAGCTCTAAATCATTTTTATAAAACTCCCTTACTTCGTCTCCGGCAACAGTAACCTCTACAAGTAATTTAGCTCCCCCCTGTCCTTGTTTCCAAGGAACATACACTCCCTTCTTTTCCCATGAAAAAGAATACTCCGTTCTATTTTCATAACGCCTGATTTTCTCTGCATGAAAATCATATTTCTCTAAATCTATATTAAAATTATTTTTTAAGAATAGCTCTGAATTTAACTTTGCGGCATCCTTTCCTAAATCTAGCCGATATTCAAGACCTTCTATCAAGTGCATAAAACCGATAATCTTACCTGAGCGTGGGCTAGTATAAATAACATACTCTTGCTTCTCCAGCTCTTTAAAAAACCTAATCTTCCAGAAAAATAAATCGAAATCGTGCTGGGAAATAAACTCCTCTTCCCTTTTAAACCCGTAGCATGCTGCAAATAACGATTAAACCCTTCATCGGCTTCAAAAACAACAGCTTTTGTATATTTGGTTATATCTACGCCCTTTGCCAACAAGTAATTCTCAGCTGTCAAACATGCCTGCTGCTTACTAAAAGATAAGCGCATAAAGGCAAAACGTGGATACTCAAATTCATACCAGAGTCCAAAACATAATACTGATAAAATAATAAATATCAACCAACTTCTGGCTTTTATCTTCATATTGTTTTGTAATTATCGTTAAATAACATGCTGCTGTTTAAATTATACCACTTCCATTTCAAAATTGTAAGCGAACAAAAAAGGGCTGAACGGTTAAGTCCAGCCCTTATGGAAACGGTTACAATGCCTTTTTACTTTGAGAACTTATTATATAGCTTAGCCAGGATAAACCCCCATATTCCAGCACTTACAAAACCCCAAATACCTATAATAATGCTTCCTAAAATTGTCGGTGTGTAACCCAGATAAACACTGGCAACTACCTCTCCCCACGCATCACCCCAGGTAGAAGCTGCATCAATTAATCCTAAAATTAACATCCCACAGCCCCAAAGGACTCCGCATGCCAACCCAAATGCCTTTGCATTAATCTTCCCCATAGCCCCTCCTTTTTATAGATATATTATCCTACTCTAATTCCAAAATTGCAAGTTGTATTAACAAGCTACCCGCTATCACTTATATTGCTCCCTATTAACAGAAAGCCGGTTTTAACTTAAAAACCTCCTTGACTTAACGGGGAGAATTACAATAAGTCGTATATTCAGCTTCAGAGACCATTCCATCATTATTTTTATCCATCTCACCAAAATCCGCCTCAGTAAATAAACCTGGCTGATTCGTTTGCATCTCGGTACAAGACATAAGTCCATCCTGGTTTTTATCCATTTCCGAAAATTCCGGGTTACTAATATCAATCTGCTGATTGTCCACCTGAGCAAAACAATTAATACCGCTAAAGAATACAATACAAGAAATTATCATTCCAATCTTAGCGAAATTTTTCATTGCTTTATCCTTTCAGTTAATTTTATGCCTCTAGCTTAACTAAGCTCTGTTGGTTAAATTATTATAACACAACTACTGATCTAAATATTTAGACTGATGAACTTCTTCCTGAATCTTAGGTTGATTAATTTCTTCTATAACGGTTGTTTTGACCATTTTACCATCTTGGTCTTTTCCAACTGTAACTGCTTTACGGTATCCTGTTTCTAGGCTTTATTTCTTTATATTATTAAGTTTGACCCCTACCGCAAGCACCAATATACCGGTTGAGATTAAATTGATACCTATCAGGATACCGACGGCCAATCCGCCTGAAAGCGGCCAGCTTGACCAAATCAGATACGCTAATATGAATGATAGGATACCATTGATGATAAACCGACTCCGATGAGCGACAAAATTAAGCGCAGCGACAATCTTCATAAAACCATCGGTAAAGAAATAGACGGCGAGGAGAATCGTCAAAAAGCTGAGGCCGAGGATCGGGTGGGCCATCACAAGTATGCCGCAAATCAAGGTAATCAACCCCATCAAAAGCCATATGAGGCGCGAAAGTCCCGTCGTTGTTCGGAGCGCATGGTAGCATTCCATGAAACCCGCGATGACCATAAGGTAGCCGACGATCATAACGGTGACGGCGCCGGCTACAACAGGTGCGGCTAATACACAAACGCCCAGTATCATCAGTATAATTCCCATAAACGTTTCCATATCTCTACCTCCTTTATTTATCTTTTTTCTCTTACATCCCTTCATTGATGAAAGTCTTTAAAATAAAGATGGGAATTAAAAACCTCTACAACATATTTTATCACAAATCCTAAAATTACAAGCAATTTATAATCAGGACAAGGTAATTTACTGAGTCCGGAGAATTATTTAAAGTTCAACCCTTGAAAACTAATGCCAAAACAAGGTATACTTAATTGGAAGGTAAGGTTAGCCTTCGTTCGGCAAGAGTGAGGAGCTGGAGGAAATAGGTAGATGGCCTCACGTCTTGCCACTTTTTCTAATAATTTATTAAGCTTTCCTGGAAAAATTAATGCTACACAAAAAAGGCATTTCCATTTTTTCAATACTCACGCAAAAAATAGAAACGCCCCTTTGGTATTCGCCTTCTTACATTAACTTTTCCATAAAAAACAAAGGCAAGGGGAAATTTTTTGGCTTTAGTTCCTGGGCATTGCCTGCCCGCTGGTAGTTTACCCCCTGCCTTCAACTAAATGCTTACAATTAAATATAGCACAAATCAATACTGTTTTTCAAGGTCTTCGAGAAATTAATTTTTTGTCTCTTGCGTGTTAGGCTGCAATTTCTCTAAATTTGATTTTATCATATTCTGATACTCTGGCGGAAAACTAGACAAATCAACGCCTGTTGCACCTGGGGTTTGGCCTACATTACTAGAACCCTGCATATTTTGTAACTTAGATTTAATCATTTCCTGATACTCTTTAGGTAGCTGAGAAAGGGCTGCTTGCACCGTTGCTGATGAATCAGTACCTCCCGCTGTTTGGGGCAGTAAAATAGCATTTACATCCCCAGTAACCTGGGTATCCTGGGCTTCTTGATTAACAGTAGGTTGCGCTGGTTCTACTGGTGCAGCTGACAGTTTTTTATTTTCTATCACTTTTTTACCAGATTCATATGCTTCATAAAGTGAGGTTAACTCCTTACTCGCCACATTACCTGCTTTGCCCTGATCAATAGAAGCAATCTCTTCCTGAAAATAAGTCAACTCCACTCCATCAAAATCAATCTTCACATACTTATCATTATTTTCAATAATTTCCCCCTCAACTACCTGGCCAGATTTAAGCACAACAGTATCCGCAAAAATAGATGAACAAAAATACCCTAAACAAAAAAAGAAACTACAAAGTACTCCTAAGACAATTTTTTTAAGCAACATACCTATCTCCTTGGTTAGAAAACCATGGTTTGGCCTCCGCTAGCCAAAGCCATTATTTTTTTACCCATTTAAGCAATCTTGCTTTGCTACGATCTCGGCCGAGGTAATAGATGACTTCAAATAACCCCGGACCAATAGTTTTACCAGTAAGGGCAACACGTACAGGATGAATTAATTTTTTAGCCTCAATGCCTAACTCTACCACTAATTCCCGGAAACTTGCTTCAATATTAATAATATCAAAGCAATCCAAATTATCCAGTCTTTGGGCAAACAGGCTAAATTCTTTTGATAAATCCTGAGTTAAATATTTTTCTTTTGCCACTGGCTCGATTACCGGTTCATCCAGAAAGAAGAAATCCGCCCAATCTAAAAAATCATTAAGCCGAGGCAGTCTAGCCTGAAATAGCTTCACTAAAACTAAAAGATGGCTGCGATCAAAATTATCTCTATTTATATATCGCTTTGCCTCCAGTAGCGGGATAAGCTCATCGGCTAGTTTTTCCGGGTCAGCACCTTTAAGATATTGGTTATTTATCCAATCCAATTTCTTTAAATCAAAGGTAGCGGAAGTTTTATTCACGTTTTTTATATCAAATAATGTTACGGCCTCTTTTACACTGATCAACTCCCGATTATCACCCGGAGCCCAACTAAGCAATAATAAATAATTTAACAACGCCTCAGACAGATATCCCATTTTACGATAATCACTAATTGCCGTTGCGCCTGTCCTCTTAGAAAGCCTGCCCCCATCTACCCCCATAATCAGAGGAAGATGAGCAAATTGCGGCAACCCAAACCCCAGAGCCTCATAGAGAAGGACTTGCTTTGGCGTGTTAGAAATGTGGTCATCTCCACGAATAATATGCGTAATATTCATCTCGGCATCATCTACCACACAAGCAAAATTATAAGTAGGAGTTCCGTCAGACTTGATTAACACCTGATCTTTAATTAGGGAAGAATCAAATTCAATCTGTCCACGGATTAAATCATTGATTCTAATTTTTTGCCCAGGAACCTTGTAAATTATCGCTTCTTTACCCTCAGGAGATTTTTCAATATAAGCTAAACCAGCTTTAAGTAATTTATCCGCATGCAACCGATAACGATCGAAACGCTCACTCTGATAATATAGCTCATCCCAATTAAAACCCAGCCACTTAAGGCTATAGAGTATTTCATCCACAAATTCTTTTCTAGAACGCTCTCTATCTGTGTCTTCAATCCTTAAGATAAACTTGCCTTTTTGCGACTGAGAAAAAAGCCAATTAAATAACGCAGTGCGTCCTCCGCCAATATGCAAATTTCCTGTTGGGCTAGGTGCAAACCTGACTCTAATCATAATACTGAACCTCCGATAAATAACCTCTGAGCTTCCTTTAAAGCCTGCTGATTAAGCTCTAAAATCTTTAGATTACCGGAGGGAGCGATAGATTTAAACACTTTTAAAATATTTTTAACCTTTATAATTTTCTTAGCTACTGCAAAACAACCTAATGCTACCATGTTGGCAACTTTAATGTTACCTAATTTTATGGCAATATCGGTGAATGGAAATTGCAATATCTTTATTTTGGCATCCGCATCAATTTTAGCTAAAGAAGAATTAAGAATCAACAACCCCTTGTTTTTAATCATCCTCTTGAATTTCTCTAAAGAAGGGTGATTTAAAATTATAAGCGTATCGGCTCTGGTTATGTACGGTGAACCGATCTCTTGATCAGAGATAGTCACCATGCAATGGCTGGTCCCTCCGCGCACCTCCGGCCCATAGGCCGGAAACCAGGTAACTTGCTTACCTTCAAGCATGGCGGTTTGCGCTAAGACCTTACCCAAAAGCATTACTCCCTGACCTCCACTACCGGCAATAATTATACGCTCAATCATTTAATCCTTCCTAAGGGAAATTCCTTCTGCATAACATCTCTAATCCAATCCAATGATTCCTTGGGAGACAACCCCCAATAAGTCGGACAGGAAGAAAGTATTTCCACTAAAGAAAATCCTAAATTGTTTATTTGATTTTCAAATGCCCGCTTAATTGCACGTTTAGCTTTTAACACCTCCACAGGACTCTCTAAAGAAACTCGCTCGATATAACAAACACCGGGTAATAACGCCAACATCTCAGAAATTTTTAAAGGATAACCGTGAGCTTTTTTTTCTCTGCCCTCAAGAGAAGTAGAAGTCTTCTGGCCTAAAAGCGTAGTGGGAGCAAGCTGCCCTCCGGTCATGCCATATACCGCATTGTTGATAAAAACTACAGAAAGATTTTCTCCGCGATTTGCCGCATGAATAGTCTCATTGGTGCCAATTGCAGCTAAATCTCCGTCCCCTTGGTATGTAAAAACAATATTCTGCGGATGCACTCTTTTTATCGCTGTCGCCACCGCTAGTGCCCGGCCATGCGCTGCCTCTGAACAATCAAAATTCCAATAATCATAAGCCACCACCGCGCAACCTACTGGAGCGATTCCAATGGTCTTCTCCCTTATCTTTAGTTCATCAACTACCTCAGCAACCAACCGGTGCGCAATGCCGTGTCCGCAACCTGGGCAATAATGCGTAGGTACATCATATAAAGATTGGCAACGCTTAAATGTCTTTTCCATTATAATATTTTATTAACTTTATTAATAATCTGTTCTTCGTTGGGTACCCCACCGCCTGAACGGCCTAAAAATTCTATTCTTTGCCTACCGCCAACAGCTAGTTTTACATCCTCAAGCATCTGGCCGTAAGACATCTCGAGCACCAGGTATTTTATCTTTTTATTTTTTAAATTAAATGGTTTTTGTGGAAATGGCCAAAGACTAATCGGCCGGATTAATCCCACCTTCTTACCAACGCTCCTTAACTGGCTAATCGCACTTTTAGCAATCCGCGCCATTGTCCCATAAGCTACCAGTATAATTTTAGCATCAGACAAAAATAAACCTTCGAAACGCTCTTCTTTCTTCCTAATAATTTCATAATTTCTTTGCAACTTAAGATTGGCTTCTTCCAAGGCTCCTTCACGCAGAAAAAATGATTTAACGATATTGGGCTTTCTTTCTTTGCAACCAGTAAGCGCCCAACTTTTAAAAGTATTGGCCTTAAACTTTTTAATAGATAATTGCACCGGCTCCATCATCTGTCCCAAAATTCCATCCCCCAGAATCATAACCGGAATACGATATTTATCCGCTAAATCAAAGCTTACCTGAGTAAGATCATATGCTTCCTGCACGGATCCCGGGGCCAGGACGATTGAGTGATAATCTCCGTGCCCGCCACCGCGCGTTGCCTGAAAATAATCCGATTGAGCAGGAGCGATATTACCTAAACCCGGCCCTCCGCGCATAATATTGACTATTACCACCGGAAGCTGCGAGCCGGCAATATAAGATATCCCTTCCTGCATTAAGCTTATTCCCGGGCTAGAGGATGAAGTCATTGCTCTTACCCCAGCAGCCGAGGCCCCATAAACCATATTAATCGCCGCTAACTCTGACTCTGCTTGAATAAAAACACCTTTCTTGGACATGTGTTTTGCCATATAGGCAATAAGTTCATTTTGCGGAGTAATGGGATAGCCGGCATAAAAACTGCAGCCTGCCTGAATTGCTCCTTGGGCAATTGCTTCATTACCACTTAGTAATATTTTTGTCTTAGCCATAATTTTAAACCCTAAATTCTGAACAAAAGCTTTAAGTTATAAGCTGTAAGTTTTAAGCTTAAAGCTTATAACTTACGGCTTATTTCGAATTTCTCATTCTCTATATACTTCAATGCAACAATCCGGACAAATTACCGCACACTGCATACATCCAATACAATCACCATTTAAATTAAATTCCACAAAATTCAACCCCTGTTTATTTAATTTTGTACTTTTCTTAATCAAACCCTTGGGACAAAAATTTACGCATAAAAAACAACCTTTACATCTATTCTGATCAATTATAATTTTAGCCATTATTTTTTATCACCTGGTGAATCCTCGCAGCAATCCCCACAGCAGTAAGCTTATATTCTTCCAAAAGCAATCTTCTGGCGCCATGTGGAATAAATTCAAATGGCAAGCCTATACGTTCCACCGGCTTATTTAGCTGTTGAGCAATAGCGCTGCCAAAACCTGCATCCCTTATCCCTTCTTCAATGGTAAAAATAAATTTTGTCATCCCGCAAACTTTTTTAATTAATTCCATATCCAGCGGCGCAACAAACCGGGCATTGATTAAACTACCGAATAACCCTTCCTGACTTAATAACTCATGAGCTTTTTTCGCCTCGCAAACCATGCTGCCTAAAGCAATAATTGTGAAATCCTTGCCCTCTTTAATTAATTGCCCCTGCCCTAATTTTAAAGGGCCTGAAGGGCCCGCAAAATCATCTTCTAAAGAAGTTTCTGCGCGAGGATATCTTATGGCTACCGGCTTATCTAACTGCAAAGCAAGCTCTAACATCTGCTCCAGCTCCCGGCCATCCCCAGGAGCCATGATGACCAAATTCGGAATACTCCTTAAATAGGCAATATCAAATATGCCTTGATGGGTAACTCCATCTTCCCCCACAATTCCCGCCCGGTCAATAGCAAAGATTACCGGCAACTCTTGCAGTGAAACCTCCTGAATAATCTGGTCATATGCGCGCTGCAAAAATGTAGAATATATCGCCACTACCGGCTTAAGCCCCTGTTTGGCTAACCCGGCAGCAAAACAAACTGCATGGGCCTCAGCAATACCGCAATCAAAAAATCTTTCCGGGAAACAATCCCGGAATTTATCCAAACCGGTTCCCTCCGGCATCGCGGCAGTAATCGCCACAATCCGCTTATCGCTACCAGCCAACTGCGCTATTTTATCACGAAATATTTCAGTATAACTTTTTAATCCCGGTGAAGAATTCTTAATCAACACCTCACCTGTATTAATATCAAAATGGCTGATACCGTGAAACCTTACTGGATCTTTTTCAGCAAACAAACAACCTTTACCTTTTTTGGTCACGATATGCAAAAGACGAGGTCCTTTAATCTCCAAAATATTTTTTAGTGTAGAGGTTAAGATGTTTAGGTCGTGTCCGTCGATAGGACCAAAATAACGAAATCCTAATTCTTCAAACAATATACCGGGAACAAATAACCCTTTTAAACCTTCTTCAAACTTAACCATAAGCTTTATCAGACGGCTGCCACGGGGTACACGGGTTCTTAAGAATTTCTCCACGTTATCATGAAAACGATTATATACTGGCAGGGAAATAATTTTATTCAAATAATTACTAATCGCCCCCACATTCGGAGCAATGCTCAGTTCATTCGTATTTAAAACCACTAAAATATCTTTTTTTAAATGCCCTGTATTATTTAAGCCTTCAAAACAGAGACCACCGCTTAAAGACCCATCACCGATAACACAGACAACCTTAAACTGCTCCGCTTTAGGCAAAAAATCTCTGGCGCAGGCAAGCCCTAAGCCTAAAGAAACCGCATTTGAGCTATGACCGCTAGTAAAAGGATCATAAACTGACTCATCTTTTGAAGGAAAACCACTTAATCCCTGATACTGCCTAAGTGTAGAAAAATTATGATTACGACCAGTCAATATTTTATGTGCATAAGCCTGATGCCCTACATCAAAAATAATTTTATCTTTAGGGGTATTTAAAGAATAATGTAAAGCCACGATTAACTCCACCGCCCCCAGGCTGGAAGCCAAATGGCCGCCGGTTTGAGAAACAACCTCCAATAACCTCTGGCGGATCTCTGCACTAAGACCACCAAGCTGCTCGAGGCTTAATTTCTTTAAATCCAAAGGTGAATTTATTTTTTCTAAAAACATCGTCTATTTTTCTTCTGTCTCTGCGTCGTCAAACTTTTCTAAAGAAACCTTACCGTCTTTTTTCATCAACAACTCTACTTTTCGTTGCGCCTCCGTTAAAGTCAGAGAGCAAGATTGCGCAATTTTAACCCCTTCTTCATATTTTTTAAGCGACTCACCTAAAGTAATTTTTCCGCTAGAGAGCTCCTCAACAATCTTCTGTAATTTTTTCAAATCTTCCTCAAATAAGGTTTTTTCTTTCATCGTTAAACACCTCCAAAACGGCGCTCGTAAATGCACCTTTATGTAAAACTGTTTTTAATTTATCTCCTGGTTTTATCATACCAGCATCTT
>Ga0247841_10006488_pt1 | contig 18004 bp, 20 predicted proteins | sample LaCruzMarch2015__2_FD_192410 | JGI IMG/M metagenome (GOLD analysis project Ga0247841, IMG submission 192410) | Freshwater microbial communities from meromictic Lake La Cruz, Castile-La Mancha, Spain - LaCruzMarch2015_18m | ecosystem: Environmental > Aquatic > Freshwater > Lake | place: Spain... | reverse complement strand
CAACGCCACCAACCTGCTTTGGCTTGACGCGGGAGCAAGCGCCAACACTTTCTGCCTCAACAACTTCACCGCGACAAGCGTGGCATACGTCCAAGACCTCAACGGCTCAAATTTCTACAACGCAACCTACGATGGAAAGAACCAGGGCAACATCTACGCCAATGTCTTGAACAGGAGCATCACAGTTCAAGGAACAAACCTTTCCTCAATATCTGGCTTATACATCGGGAGTTCTGGAGCCGTTCCATACAACAACTCAACATCCAGCAGCAAATTCTCATGCAACTTCGCGGGATGCGGCGACTATGCGCCATTGACGAATTGGAATACAAACGAACCGATAATGAACTCCTCCACTATCCTTCCATCCCCTGCCTACACCAACGCATCATTGACTGGGTGGTGCAACGCAACAACGGCAGATGGAAGCAACGTGACGTATAACTACACTTGGTATTTGAACGGAGTGGCGAATGTGACTGGAATATTTCCATCAACAGGAAACGTCACCCAAGGCATTAACACCAACGTAGCCAATATCTCACAGGCATCCTTAGTCGTAGGTCAAAACTGGACGCTTCGATGCTCGGCTTACAACGCGAATGGAGCAAGTGCGGCACTGAACAGCAGCGTGACTACGATACAAGCCCCCGCAGCAACCTACACCTCCATGATCGGCAACGCAACTCATTGGGTCTGGGGTACATTGCAAACAGGCAACATAACCATCTCAGGCAACGCATCAGAATGGACCTGGAGAGCCTGGACTCCTGGAAGCGGAAGGATGATTAGGAACGGTTCGGCGACCAGTTGGACCTGGGTAAGTGAATAGATATATGGGGATTTTATGAACCAACTCGAACTACAAACAAAAAGAAACAACTCAGCAAGAGTCTGTAGACACACTTCCAAAATCCATCGCAATTGTATACGAATTAACACCAATTCCACCTACGAACACGAAAAGAAAAAGTTCGACGAGTGTTGGAGATTAGCAAAAGAAGGAAAGGCATATATCACAGAGGCTGAAGGAGAGGATAAATCCTGGAGAGCGGATATTTTAGTACTGGATGATAATTTAGCTATCGAAATCGTAAAATCCGAAACAGACGAAAGTATTCAAATCAAAAACAGAAAATACCCAATGCCGATATTCATCATGAAAATATAAATCGGAGAAAGTAACATGGAACGTCATAAAAAGTTCATCCTGGTAAAACAACCACATGAAGGGTTGAACAAACATACATTAGCCTACGCCCTTCTATTCAGCATATTGATTCTAAGCACAACTTCGGCAAACAGCACATTTATTCTGGGCTACGGTTTCGCAGATCTAAGGGAAAACAACAACCAATCATTTTTAGCATTAGGTGTAGCTCCTTACGACGGAACCTATCTCTGCGCAAACGCAATCTCGTTTTTACCTAACATGGCGATGAGCGGAAAGATGATCCCTGCCGATTATGTCGAGATGAGATACCAAGGAGCGTTATCCCCGTTGGTCGTTTGCTATAAGAACTACACCTGCATCTTGAAATATTTCGACGGATCGTATTACGCAACGATCTCGAGTTCGGATCCGTTATCCACCTTCCTGAACATGACGAACGTTACAACATTGATGTCCTATAGGGGGCAGTGTGTGGTATTCGATAAGTTGGGAGGCAATGCTACAACGGAGGACAGGTATCTTTCCATTATCGGGCCGCAGGGGATAAATAACGTAACGAACGTTGTAAATAATATCACCAACGTGTTAAATATTACAAATCTAAATCCTGGCAGAACTAATACTGTGGACGTACTAAGCGTAATCGCAGTAATCATTATTTTATTATATCTGGCTGGTCATTTTGGAGAGATGCCAATTCTTTCAGTGTTCGCTTCGTTGCTTCTAATAATGCTTGGAATTTTCATTTCAACCGACGGTATTGTATATCGTGTGGGCAGCATAACAGGGGGCTCAGATCAGACAATAACAGGTTCAACCTCTAACGCGTCGGGGAACTTCACTTACATCAATGGAACCGAGGTAATCTATAAGAACACAACATCAACAAATGCATATGCATACATGACAGTCCCATATGTCAACTTTTCACAGACGTTGGGGCTGATTCTCATACTGCTCGGCATGTTCTTCCTATTGACATATGCATTGAAATTCGCGAAAGATCTCAGTGGAAAAGGCTAATGGGAGTTCGTGTTCCGTCTACAGATATTACACCAGCTTCCCCTAATTATATTGCGTGGTCGGCTATCCCAGATATGTCCTTGTTCACATTCCCATTTAAGGGGAGTATCTTCATTAATATAGATGTTAGACAAACAACGTCCATTCTGCTTCTCTGCTAGAGTTTGCATTGCACCAATAGTTAATCGTTTGCTCTTTCCACAATCAGGGCACCAATGTCCAATTTTAATACATACTGGTCGAGTTTTCCAAACGTGTCCTTTTGCGCATTCCCATTCCAAAGGAGTAAGGCAATCAACATAAATTTCAGATCGACATATTCCTCCTCTAGATTTGGCAATATCCCTCATCTCCTCTATGGTGCCTAGTCGTGTTTTGCCCTGTTCCTTTCTAGCGCAAACTGGGCACCAACTTTTCTGATTTTTTATACTCCCGGGAACTGTCCACCAAGTATGTTTTTCTTTACATTCCCATTTAAGCTTTGTAGTGGCGTTGATATATTCGGTAGATAAACAACGACCGCCTCTAGATTCAGCCAATTTTTGCATTTGTTGAATTGTGCCCCTCTCCAGACCCGTACAAAACCTACACCAGCTACCTTGACATAGTAAAGTATTTGGAATCATCTCGAAGGTATGTCCTTCTCTACATCTAAATTTTAATTTAGTCTGGCTGTCAATATAATTGTTAGACAGGCACTCGCCTCCTCTATCAGCGGCTATTTTTTTAATACGAAGAAGTTCTGTTGCCGAATAACAATCAAACTCTCTATAGTCAATCTTCTCAATATCGATATCAGGAACGGCGACTCCTCTCTGTTTACATTCTTCTAAAATATACTTTCCCATTAAACCATGAGTAACGGTATGTGGTACCTCAATCAATGTTACCTTATATTCTTTGCAAAGTGTCCTCTTGGTATCATCCGATTTCTGTTGTTCTTTAAAGGTTCTATTCTTAAAAACATACTTGAAAGTATCATCATAATGTTGCTGCCCATTATACTCGAAAGCAAGATTTAATTTTTGACAATACCCATCTAGTTCTAATCTCCTTCCATTTGAAGAAGTTAACCATTCCGGTCTAATTTTGGGAAATTTCTCATGGAATATGGTCTCGAAATAATGTCGGCATATATTCTCACTAACTCCACTCTTACAAATTGGGCACCACGTCCCGTGTTTTATCGGGTAAGGAACAGCTTCCCATCGATGGCCTTTTTTACACTGCCATCTGAGTTTTGTGGTGGAGTTCAAGTATTCAGTTGACAAACACCGTCCGCCTCTAGCCGCAGCGATTTGTTGCATTTTTTCTATAGTCCATTTTGTCATTCCATCACCTTTCAAACCTTTTTCCCACGAGCACGAGGTAAAATATGTTTCTTCTTACCCGCACAATACGGGCACCAGGTGTTCTGATATTTTAATGAACCCAAACAGGCCCGCCATTCATGCCCCCTCGAACATCTCCACATTATTCGATCATGCGGGGTAGTATAAACAGTTGCTAAACATTTTCCCCCTCGCGAGGCAGCTATCTGTTGTAATGTTTCTAGAGTTATTTTTGTTCGTATTCTTGGGCGGTTCCAATACGGGCTGTTGCATTTCGGGCAGGTCCCCGGAGGATTATTTCTCCGTGGCCAAATATGTGCGCACCGTCCGCATTTATACGCGTTCATCATAGTTTCCATTTTATCACCATCTAGTATCGGTTATTACTATACTAGTATATAAACCTATCCCCAGTAGGATACCAGTGCTTCCAGTGGAAAATCATCGTCGACAGGCATTAACCTTTATATAGAACAAGTACGAATGGAAATCAGGTGGTCGTATGTTCGGAGACAATCTCAAACGGATCGGCGGTGGGATGCGATACGGCTGCAAGATAGGCAAGCACAACGACGTACCGGATTCAGCGTTCGACCAGAAGGAACTGGCGATGGGGATAAAGAGCGAGATGGAGCACACCAACGACGCAATGCTCGCCAAAAAAATCGCTAAGGACCACCTCGCAGGTGAGGATCCGCACTACTACTCCAAGTTACTGAAAGCAGGGCTATGAGGTGTCAACATGTTCGAAAAACAATCAAATGAATTGAAAGCCGACGTCAAGAAGATCGAAGGTTTCAAACCGATAAAAAACAAGCTGACTGTCGGGCAGGCGCACGATCAACTCAAAGCTGCAAAAAATAGGTGATTTTATGGCAGATGTAAAAGTAGGTCATATCTCGCGAGAGGCGGGCTATCTGTTTTATGTGGGTGGCGATGGCGCCGTTATGAGGAATCCCGCTCGAGGTCACAGCGGAACCAAAGCGAAAGTGGGCCAGGTTCAACGCGTCGCCAACGCCCTGTGTTGGGTCGCAAGCAACGGGGATGTCGTCTGCAGAAAGAGGTAAATCATGCCTATGCCAAAAATAAATCTTCCCAAGATACCATTGCCGAAGGTCAACGCATGGAAGCAGGCGCTGGACCGGCCCGTGCAGAATAAATACGTTCGGGAATCGCCGTTAATCCCTCAAAAAGGCGGCTATCCGATTCCACTGAATATGAAAACAAGCGGAAGCGACGGAATCAAGCTGGAGGATCTCGAATCCGGGCCCGCAATGCCCGCTCAAACGCCCCAAGGAGTGCGCCTGGTTGCGCATTACAACCCTTATTTGATGAAAGGTGCATCCCAGGCACTCCGCGAACAGAACAAGCCCCTGGATGCAGAAAACGACGCAATAGCGGTGAGCCTGGCATCTGGGTGGCGCGGAACCATCAAACAGCCGATTCAACCGTATAAACCATTGCTCAAGCCGAACGCAACCGAACCGACCGAGGAAGAGTTATCGACCGCTATCTCGAATACCGAACTCGAGGAGAAATCAAAAGCGGAAGAGAAGCGGGCGTTCGAGACGTATGTGACCAACGAGAGAACTGCGAGCAACCCCGCCGGAAATCCATTGTGGGTTTTAAAGACGCCCGGACAAGGACCTCGGCAAGATTTGAGTCTGTGAGTATTGAATAAGTCTCATGGAAGAAATTCCCAAAGGCTTATAAATTCCACCGCAATATTAAGTTCCCATTAAGGGGCTGGCCATTCTATGAGTTCCATATCTCCATCGCTGTCTGCCGCTTCTTCTAGTAAGGGTAAAAATCTAAGGGTGCAAATCACCGGCTTGTTGGCGGAAGGCCACGCTGTGAAAGAGACTGCGAAACTCCTTAAATGCAGTATCTCGTTAGTATGGAAACACGCCAAGAACGCAGTCGATAATGGCACACTCGAGCGCATTGGCAAATACCCTGCGCAATTTCGAAAGACCCAAACGACTTACACCCACACCCACGTAGTCGGAAACTTACACCCCGCCCAACCACCAATTGACATACCATGCAAGTTCGGCGCCTCGTTCGCGCAAGTTGGAAAACCAGCTTTAATTTATGGCCCGGGCGGCAAGGCAAAAGACGAGCAAGCCACTCATATAGCTATCTTCGGTAAAAACAAGACCGTAATCTGGCTAAGAGCCGGCTTCCGAGGCGAAACCCCGGACGAAATAATCGAGAACGGCAACGAGACATTAAAAGCGATCGCGCAAGGATACGAGCAGCAATACGGCATCAGTCTCGCCTACCTAACTACATTCCTCGACATAGAATGGATTATGGTCAATCTCGCGGCCGGCAAACGGATATCTAAGTATGAAGGCATTAAGAACGGCGAAAGGAAAATGATTGCGGGCGCGTGGCACAAGCAAGGCGACTCATCACATCCAAGGCACAGGCAATATCAAGCGGTGCCAGGGGAAGAAAAAACAAACCCAACGGAGCACGCGTCATTGGACCATTATATCTATTCGGGACAATTAGCGCGGGACATAGCGGCACTGGCGGAGCGCGACAAAGTACACAGCGAGATGGATGATCGTTTCTCAAAGAACCTCGAGTTGCACATGCAAACACTGAATGACATGCGCGAGACGCTCAAGGCGATTCAGAAAGGGCTGGCACCCAAGGAGGAGATTAAATAGAGCACAACAAGAAACGCTGCAGCCAAGGCAAATGCTTTAAATTGGTCTGCCACTGTAAATGTCATAGAGGGCTGGACGGCAAGAAGAAACCTGAGTAGAAATATTGTGGCGGTTTTGTCCCCAAAGAGCCGCCATTTGTAGTGGTGAGGGCTGGCGCCCAACACTGGACAAGTAGATATATCAAGGCAATATTTATAATAGTATCGTTTAACGACGAACTCACATCATTATGGTATACCAAATCAAAACCTAAGTAATTTTTGTCATTTGTAGGAAAATCTGACAAGTTCGGATCCGAGCGCGTGCGCGATCCATAATAAAGAAAACCTCAAAAAACTATAATAAGAAAATCCATATTAAAACAAACTTGAATAAGCTACCCCAACTCGGCCCAAATCAGATAATGGTCGGAATGCGTTTTATTGATTCCAAAGTTATCTATGTTTGCACTAAGAAGGCTACCTCCGCGCACTATAAACCTATCATACGCGCACTCCGTCGCGGACACGGTGGTATCCCCCTCGATATACCAAGTCCAATTCGAAAACGACTCATCCCGTTCGTAGTAATCGCAATCGGCATTCAAGTCTCCAACAACTAGGGCAGGCGTTTCGTTGATCACGCCTTCAAGTGCGCGAAGCTCGTTTGCCACATCATCCGGCTTGGTGTGGATTGTGTACACGGAAATGTTCTTATTGCCATAGAAAACCGAAAAGCTCAATGGTGCGCGTTCCCATCTATCATCCGGGTTGTAATCTATAAATGAGGGAATGTCTACATTCTTCCAGAAAACGCCATACTGCTCTTTACTTGAAGACCGGCCTGCGCGGGACGAGTTGTAGCACTGGTATCCTTTTTGCTGCATTTTCAAACAAAGCTTCTCGAACGGCTCCGGGCTGGCGCTTCTGATTTCCTGGATGATAGAAACGTCGTACTTGCTCAATTTCTCAACATAGAAGTCCACAAGCCAATCCTTGGACGCCTTGCTCTCGCCGTATATCTGCAGGTTCCAGGAGGCGATGGTGTATTGATTATGCGCGGGGGCCAATTCAACAGGGGAACTATTGTGCGCGGGAACCAATTCAACCGGTGCACTGACTTGCGGCGCCTGCGCAACGCAGCCCAGCAATAGCATTAAGGAAAATAAAAAAAAGGAGGCCGCCCAAAGCCTCGCCTTCTTTACGGGCGGACCCTGAACCTCCTACAGCATGCCGCTGCTCCTGATGAACAGTATCAGGAGGACTGCCGCAATCATCAGAGGCAGCACAAGCACGATCGCAAGCGTTCCACCCGTCACACCAGTTCCGTAGGTGTATGTGGTGTAGTAGCCGCCGGATGCCGTCGGGGTTATCTGGCCCGATGCAGAGGCAAGCGTGTACGCAGTGCTCGTGTTGAAGTGCTGATACCTTATCGAAACGTTGTCGACATAGCTCACGTTCTCGCCGTTGAACACGAACGTTATGATTCCGGATTCAACTTCGGTCGAAACTCTTCCTAATGCGGTCCAGACGTTCGTTGTGGTCAGTTCGGCTATCTTCTTGCTTCCGACATAGACCGAAACGTTCGAGCCTGCGCCGACAACCGTGGTGTAGTTAAGATCGTACTTCGCGCCGGTAACGGTGCCGTCGTCGAAGACCGAGGAGAATGTGAAGGTCTCAGAAACATTGTCCGAGGCGTTCCCAGAGATGTCGGTCGTATTTACTGCGGTTGTCGCATTTATCGACTTCCTGAAATCGGTCACCGAGACGATAGGTGAATAGGTCATTGCGTGCGCGGTCGAAGCCGTGCCTACCCAGGTTTCACCAGTCGCGGTTCCCTGCGAGTCGAAGCTTGATGCAAGTGTCACAGTCGTGGGGATCACAACTCCGATCACCAGGACGAAGACCACTAGCGCTCCAATCAGCCATACGAGTTCCTTTCCCATCAAAACCACCATGCCGTCTGGAATCGAAGTTCCAAGCGAGGCAGGGGTATTTCTGCTTTGATATATATAAACGTTAATGGTATATTTTTTTTCGCCACCCTTAACCTTTATATACTCCTAATGATTAATACTGCTCGGTGGTAATAATGGCTCTATTGAATCCGACGAGAAGCTTTATCCGCGAACCTCAAGCCCGCCCGAGCGTGACTCAGGCTCTTGAAGGCCAGCCAAAATCACAGCTAGTCCTCTCATTGAAGGCCAGGCCCCCGGCAAACTTCGATCTTACCTTGAAAGGGCACGCGATGCAATATGGTTTGACTGTGCACAACATCGGATTCCACCCCCACCCAACCGGAAGCAAGCTGTCTATGATTGTTGGAGGCTCGCTCGAAAACGCAAAGCGCTTTGCTGATTCCGCGGTGTCGAAGTTCGGGGCCTATGTTTCAAAGGCGGAAATGGGCGCTGCGCAGCAAGGAATTTTCAGGCGGTAGGATTCTTCTTGCCGCTTCTCCTCTCTTTTAGATGGCGATTGCAATAGAAGCGGCCATCCAATTCAACATTCGGGCTGGCATCGTCGGAGCAATCGCCGTCATCTCCATGGCACCTTATTATCCACACTTTTCTAAAGACCATCAAACCACCCTCTCATCTTCAACTGCAGATCTTCCAATCCAACCTGCGGCAACCGCCATCGCAAACATCACAGCGTATTCGATGCTGTCCTCCCACCCATTTTGCCAACGTCCGATTAAAGAAGAAACAATTACCAATAAAACTGCTAATGCTAATAGTTTGTAGTTCATTTTTTCTTCCTCCTTTTTTGATTTCTTATGATGTTGTTCCTCCGCTTTCTGCAATCGCGGCATATGTATCCACTTAACAAACAATACTTGTTGCAATCGTGGCAGTTCTTGTACCTGACATTTGAACCTATTCCCATTCAATCCACCTTTTCTACTGCCTCGAATAAATCAGGGCAAACATAATCAGGCATAGCCCCATCAAGATATTTGAAAAGCCCGGGCTTCAAGCTTCCCAGGAATATCGTCTTGCATCCTGCTGCCTTGCCAGCCTTGATATCCACAACACCGTCGCCAATCATGTAAGATTGCTTCATGTCTATATTATATTTCTTTGCGGCTTCCAACAGCATTCCGGGGCTGGGTTTCCTCAGGTGCGCGTCCTTCTTGAACTTCTTTACCTTTCCATCCTTGTGGAAGAAAGCATAATAAAAATCATCCAATGTCACGCCCTCGCTCTTGAGAAGTTTAATCATCTTCTTGTTTATGTCGAGAAAGTTCCGTTCAGTGATGGTTCCTTTCGCAAGCCCGCCCTGGTTCGAAACAACAATTAATAGATATCCCTTCTCGCGCAATAATCGCAATGCTTGTCCGACTCGAGGTAACAACTCGAATTGACTAGGAATGAACGGGCAATCCAATAATCCATCTTCCGGGTAATAAACCATCTTGTTGATAGTCCCGTCTCGGTCTAAAAATATTGCTTTACAAACCATTTTCCACAACCTCGCAAATCGTATGTATTAGGAAGATATGCATCTCTTGTATCCTCGGGGTATTCTCGGACGGGGCCTTGATTACCAAATCCGCCGCGCTATCTATTCTACACTGCTTGCCTCCAACTAATCCAATGGTATAACAGCCTTTCTTCTTTGCGGCATCCAATGCATATATTATATTGGAGGAGTTGCCGCTTGTCGAGATTCCGATAACAACGTCTCCTTTGTTTGCCAACGCTTCAATCTGCCTGGAGAAGACATGCTCATAGCCGTAATCATTTCCTATTGCAGTGAGTGTTGAGGTATTCGTCGTCAAAGCAATCGCAGGCAACGCTTTTCTCTCTTTCAAGTATCTTCCCACGAACTCGGCGGCCATATGTTGCGCGTCTGCAGCCGAACCGCCGTTCCCGCAGATAAGTACCCTGTTTCCTTTCTTGAAGGCTTCCGATATGTTCCAGGCGGCGACTTCCACCTGCGAGGCTAGGTAAGGATCCGCAAGCATCTTCCCGAAAACAATTATGTGTTCCGATAGTCTTTTTTGAATTAGTCCGTCTTCCATGAAATCATCCCCTCCTGATCGAAATCGAAATTGACAAACTTCGCGCCTTCTCTCGATAATCCATTCGTAATCTTCTGCCTGTCAGCGACGTCACAAACGACGAACAAATGTCCCCCACCTCCAGCGCCACAGATTTTCGCCCCATAAGCTCCATTCTCTCTCGCAGTCTGATAAAGTTTGTCCATATAAGGAAGATTGACGCCTGGGAGTTTCTTCTTCTCAAGCCACGACTCATGCAGGAAGTTCCCGAGTTCTTCAATATCTCCAATCATGAGCGTGTCCCTGGACCCATACGCGTAGTCCTTTATGTTCTTGAGATATTCGATGCTGTTCCCGCCTGCCTGTATATCCTCGACCTTCTTCTGCTCCACCGTGTGCGCGGTCTGCATCCTCATATTCGGGGTTTCAAAAAGCATCATACTTGAGTGAAGCTCGGCTATCAAATCCTCTTCCAATCTTAAAGGGTAGTTGGTTATGGAATTCCTCTTGAATTCTATGAAGTTGAATCCACCGAAGACCGCAGCGTACTGGTCCTGGTATCCGCCAGGGCGGTTGAGCTTGATTCTTTCAATATCATATGCTTGCCTTGCGACATAATCCCTGTTCATCATAGGCATCCCGGCCGCGTTTCGCATTGCAGCTAAAAGGGAAACCATCAAAGCTGACGAGCCGGCCAATCCCGAGTTCTTTGGAGCCATAGAATGTATAAGCAATTCATAGCCTTCGGTTGGGGAAAGCCCGGCAGCTTCCATAGTAGCTTTGACGATGTCGACGTTATCAGTGGTGTTCTCGGGCTCTAACTTGGTGTCGGTGATCGTGCGCTCGACGTTCCAATCGTGAGATACAATTTTTGTGTGGTTATTATCTGTCTTGACCATCTTGGTATAACTATAGAGATTGATTGCGACGTTCAATACTGCGCCGCCATGCTGTTTAAAGAACTCAGGTATGTCGCTTCCTCCGCCGCCTATGCCTATTCTTGCCGGAGCACGAGCTTTAATCGCAATCATTTTTTCACCTTCCATATTATCGAATCCCAAATGGGTATAAAATCAAACAAGTACTTCCCTTTCCATCCTCCAACGTTGATGTGCAATCCTCTCATCTTGCGAACCGCGCTTATTAGCTTGAACGATCCTTGGTTCTGTATTGCCACCTCGTTCTGTGCTTCGTTGCCTTCGGTGAAGTCATGGATAGCGCACGTTGCGAAATGGGAGTGGTGCCTGAAGTTGTGGTCTCCTGCGGTGGTGTAATGTGGCACTATCAAAGTTGCAATCGCGCCTGATTTCATTATCCGGTACATCTCCATCATGGCGACTTCAGGATAGCGTAGATGTTCAAGTACCTGCGCACAGTAAACCTCATCAACCGAATTGGACTCGATCGGGAAAGGCGCCTTCTCGGCGTCGAACCGCATATCGACTTTTGGGGCATAGAGATCAGCATTAACCCACCCTTCTCGATAGTCGTTTCCACATCCTAAGTTTAGTTTCATAATCTCACCTCAAAAGTTTTTGAATCTCGAGTCCCGGAAAGCCTCGAATCCACGCACAAGCTCGTCTATCCCATCCTCTAAAGAATAGTTGAATCTAAACCCGGTGGACAGTATCCTTTCATTGGATACGATGTAGTTGCGCTTGTCCGGGTCTGAACCAATCTCGGCATAGAAGATATTCAAGGCAGGCACGCGCTTCTTTATCATCTGGCAAAGCTCGTCTTTAGTCAAATTATATTCAGGATGGCCAAGATTGTAAGTTCTATTCTTGACCGTCTCCCAGTTGGCAATAGCCCACAAGAAGCCACGCGCAGCATCTCGAACGTGCAGGAAGTTCCTCTTGAATGTCCTCTCGAACAGGATTATCGCCTTCTCATTGACGGCCTTGTGCGTGAAGTCATTGACTAATAGATCTGTCCTCATGCGTGGAGAGAAACCGAATAAAGTAGCCAGCCTGAAGCAGACGTAATCCCCATCTTTGGCAACCTCTTGTTCTGCAGCCACCTTTGATTTGCCGTAAGGAGTTATCGGATTCAAAGGCGAGTCCTCGGTGCACTCGCTTTTCCCATCGGTACTGCCATATCCTGAATTCGTGGTGGGGAATATGATCCTCGCGCCGCCCCTGAACTTGAGTATAGTCTTTATAGCCTCATGGTTAACCAACCAGGTGACTTCGGGCTTGTGCTCGGAAACCGGGAATCCAACAACCGCAGCTAAAGGAAGGATATAGTCGTATTTGTTCCTTATGAGATGATTCTTCATAAACTCGTAGTTAGTCACATCGCCATAGATGAACTTCATATTCTTATAGTGGAATAGATTAAACAAGGTATTCTGGGCGTAATCGAGATTGTCAATTACGGTGACATCGAACCCGCGCTGGACAAGCATCTCAACGAGTACAGAGCCAAGATAACCGGCTCCTCCAGGGACAAGAAGCTTAGTTTTCTTGCCAAGTTCCAACAGCCTGGATTCAATATTTTGATCGAAATCTCCATCAGATTTTCCCCCAACTGGGCGTTCCTCTAGGTGGTATCTTTCTCTATAACTCAATATATTTTCCATAGTCTCACCTTTCCCATCTCTGTAATCTTCCATCGAATTTCTGCAGTATATTCAGTATCTTCTTGGAAGTGCCGCCATCGCCATACGGATTCTTGGTCGTTCTCATCTGCTCCTGGACAATAGCGTTATTGAAAACATTGCGGGTCTCGCGCATTATAACCTGCTTGTCGCACCCAACGCATTTGTTCGCGCCGACCTGGACGCTTTCGGGCCTGTCGGTGACGTATCGAACGGTAAGACAAGGAACATGTATCGTGCAAGCTTCTTCTTGCATACCTCCACTATCAGTTAGAATTAACTCGGACTCCATCATCAGCTTCAAAGCATCGGTATACTTGGGAAGGCAGGGTATCCATTTTATATGGGGCGCGTTCTTGAGCCTATCAATATACCCATACTTCTCTGCCGTGATCTGGGTAGATGGTAAAACAGAGCACACGAAGTTAATTTCCTTCATCTCGAGAAGAGATTCAAACACGCCCCTCATCCTTTCCTCTGACAAAAGGTTCTCTTTTCTATGACAGGACCAGAAGACGAACGGCTTGGTTAGCTTGAGTTCTTCCACTATCTTGCTTTTCCTGGCTGCCTCGGAATGTTGGATTACCGCGTCGACAACCGTATTGCCCACAACGAATATCCTATCATACGGGACGTACTCGGATAACAGATCGTCCGAGTTCTTTAACGTGGATGCGAAGAACAACGATGAACACGCGTCTACCATCTTCGTGCATATCTGCTCGGGGAAAGGCTCCCATGAATGCGTGCGCAGTCCGGCTTCCACGTGTCCTACTGGTATTAATGAAATCGCAGCGGCTTGCGAGAAATACATGGCTGAGAAAGTATCGCCATGGGTAAGAACAATATCTGGCATCTCCTTCTTGCATATCTTTTCAAATTCGACTAGGATCTTCGCGCCCATCTCTAAAGAAGTTCCTTTTGCCTCGATGTCGTAATCAGGCTTTGGCAAGCCCAGGTCAACGAACAGATCGCGATAGAGATTGTCGTCGTAGTGCTGCCCGCTCCAGACGGTGATGAACTCCAAGCCACGGCTGGCGCCTTCCTTGACTAATGGGGCCATCTTGATTGCGCAGGCGCGGCTGCCGAATGCGAATAGTAGTTTCATTTTATTCCTCTTTGAGATCAGCCGGCCTCGGGCTTAACCACTTGCCGCATCTCGGACACCTCTTAGGCACCTCGACGTTCGGTTCCCATTTATACAAACACTTCTGGTTAGGGCATTTCAACTTCATCACCTCTAGTTCAATTTTTTCAATTCTACTGGATCAATATACCTTTCCTTATTTCCTGTAAAGTTCTGCATCTTGAATGACTTCCTCCTCGCCCTGAAGGGCGAGGGTTCCAGACGATGTAGAATTCGAATTGCTTGGATTCAAATCTTCACCGCCATATAGTTCCTGCTTCATCGAGACGGCTTGCTCTAGGTTCATGTCCATTTCCCCTAAAGTAGAGGTAGTTTCTCCACGGGCTTGACTTCCCCTCTGTCCGAGGGTAGCTATTGCTAGTATGTTCTTTGCTGCGTTGATGTCTCTGTCTTCAGTAAATCCACAAGGACATTTGAATGTCCTTTGGTTCAGTTTTATTTTCTCTTCCAGAACCTTTCCGCAGCAGGAGCAGGTCTGGCTAGTATTTCTCGGGTCCACATATATTACCTGGCAACCAGCACTTTCAGCCTTGTACGCCAGGTAAGTTTTGAAGATTCCCCAACTCGCGTCGGCTATTGAACCTGCAAGACAATGATTTCGGAGCATATTGTTTATTGTAAGATCCTCTATTGCAATTACATCGTGTTTTCTGACCAGATCTGTTGTTATCTTGTGGTTGAAGTCCTTTCTCAAATCTTCCACTCTTTGATTGGCCTGCCAGAGCTTCATGCCGGCTTTGCTTCTGTTATGGCTGCCCTTCTTCTTTTTGGAATGCCTTCGCTGAAGCATCTTGATTCTTTTTTGGGCGTTCTTATAGAACTTTGGATTTTCAACTAAGGTTCCATCTGAAAGGGCGGCAAACGTTTTGATGCCCATGTCAACACCTATGGGGGTTCTCTTCTCGACAAAATTATCAATAGTTTTGATATAGTCAGTTGAGAATGATGCATACCATCGGTTGCCATCCTTTGAGATCACCATCGTCTTGATGTTCCCTTTCGGAGCCCTGTCTATTTTGATTGGTATTCTGCCTATCTTCGAGACGTTCAGAATTTTATTGGATTCAAGCTTGTAGCCCATGCTATACTTTCCCGGATAAAGAAGGCTATATAATTTCTTCTTGAAACGAGGAAAGCCTGCCTTGACTCTACTGCCTCTCTGTCTTTCCCTAACACGCCTAAAAAAAGACGAATATGCGTTGCCAAGGTGAGTGCTTACTCCTTGAAGAGCCTGAGCCCAAACTTCAGTGTATTCAGGGTGTTCCTTCTTGAAGCATGTGATCTCATAGTTCATGGTGAATGCCGTTGGAGAGAACTTCTCTCCATTTTTCTTGGCATTTTTGTAGCTATCCTTACAGAATTGAAGAAGATGATTGTGGAGTTCCATGCAGAGCCTGAAGCTAGTGATGAGCCTCTGCTGCTGAACTCCAGACGGGTAAATCCTATATTTTATTCCAAGCATGTTATTCTTCTCCATCAGTCAGTTCGTTCGGTTCGATTCCACCTGGTCTATGTATCTTTGCTTGTTTCCAATAAAATTGTCAAATCGGTATATTTTGATTTCATTCGTATCGTAGACTAATGTGAATCCAGGCAGTTGTTTAAGATAAAATCCCTTGTAGAGATTGGACTTGTAGAACTCGGTCTTGGCATCGTTAATCCCGCTGACCAAAGTTCCGTTCTCAATCCAGACTCCATCATTCGTATACACCATCTCGGCATAGATATTTCCGCCTTCAGTCTGAATAGGGCGAACAAAGCCTTTCGACAGTATCAGATTCCCTTCCGAGTCGCGCTGGTCATAATAGTAGGTGGCAGTTACCTGGTCCCCGGTGGCTATCTTGGTCGTGCCAATGCAATAGATCGGGTTAGACGACGGGCCATTCTTTAATACCTGATAAGCCGGAGTGCCTTTAAGCATCTGGCTTTCGGATATGACACAAGTGCCTTCCTGCGCCATTGGGATAAGTATCCTCTCAGGAGAATGCAAAAACTCGCAATCCGAAGTGCCGGGGTATTCATCAAGTGAAGTCGCGCCTTCATGGACGCATCCAAGATAGTTCAAGGCGCCATACTTCCCCCCGAACGGATTGTTGCCGATTATCTCGACATCAAACAGCACGTACTCGCTGTCGAAGTAGTTCATGCTGGCTCTAAGGTCATCCGTGCTCCCGATAAGGAAGTCGTGCGCAACCCTGCCAATCATGCCTTTGGACGCATGCTCGTTCCTTAACACCGTATTGGTATTGCCGAAGTAATTGGTCCAGTGGCCGTAATCCCACCAGGAGGTTATCCTATCGGACGAATTCAACGAAGTCTTCATCCACTCCATTGAGGATATCCAGTAGTCTGGGATGCGATTGCAGCGGAACCTTGCGCTCGAGGCTGCTTCCGAAGCCCTTTGCTGGCTCTCGGTACTGTTGCCCGGGATTAACTCGTCTACGATCATCTGTGACAGCCAGCAGACATCATAGTTGAACTGCCCATTGGTATTGTTGGCATAGGTCTCGGGAGACTTGCCGGCATCGCATAGCGACTGTATCTGGTTCTCGGGAACGCCTTTGGCTTTTAAGTCAGTGCACAACTTGGCAGAAATAGGCGCATTGGCTATTGGATTGTCCTGGTAGCGAGGCTCGAACGATTTTATTAGGAATATATAGCCATATGGAGTCGGCCCTGCGAACTGTAAGTACGCAATGACAAACATCAGGAATAAGAACACCGGAGCAACGTATTGCCCAAAGTCGTGGGATTCCTTTTTGGGCTCTTCAACCTTGACCTTGTGCTTGTATCCCATCCTGCCTCTCAGATAATATGGATCAGCCGTATCAACTTTGGTTTCAACCTCCTTCTTCTTCAACAGCCAGCTAAAGAAACGTTCGCACTCGGCAATCGCAATCGGCGCCACTATCGCAATGGCAACGCCTGCAAACACCGTGAACTTTATCTTGTTCATGCCGACATAAAATACGGGCAACAGAACCGCCAGTATGAGCAGCATGACTGAAGGTATATCCCTGTCTTCCTTGCGTACAAAGTGCCTCAACACCATTCCAATAACCGCAACAACCAGGAAGACGAACAGTATCGAATCCTGCTTCAAGGAGGTCGTCTGCGTCATTCCGACAAAGAAGTTGAATATCATGTCAACTGCCTTGAAGATAAGGTTGCTGAACGAAGTAAATATGGATGAAACACCATTTAGCGGGAAGGACAAAAAGCTCCAGGCGCCACTAACGTGCGCAGATGGAACAAACGCCAAAAACCCAGCTTCACCTTCAAACGAATCCCCGGCCAGGTTCTGCTCGGCAATCGTCCTTTCCAAAGCGGTCTTGAAGTCGACGTTACCCACATACGACTTAACCTCGTTCTTGATGAACCCCCCAATAGGAGTAAAGAAGAACATCGCCAATGAAAGCGCAATCGCGACTCCTACGACTTCCATTCGCTTCTTATCGCTCAAATTAAACTTAAGGGAACCATAATGGCACAATAATGCAAATACATACCCTGCCGAAACCATCATGAAAGGCCCGGTCAAAAACGATCCGAAGTTCTGCATGTACCATCCTTGCGTGGCGCTTGCAATAAACGCTCCAAAATAAGCATAGCTGCTGACCTCTATAAAGTCAATGCTATTCTTTCCACGCACGAAGTAATCTATGGACTGGCCCACAAGCAAGGCCGCAAACGGCAAAGCGAGCACCGAGAAATAAGTGGAGCCTGCAACGGTGACAAAGAAAGCGAAAGCGGTAATCAGGTACATCGGCTTGTCTTTCTTGATGAGGGAATAAGCCAATGCCCCTAAAGACAGGAACAATAGCCCCATGCTTATCGGAGAAGCCTCATTGACTCCAGCCGACATCTTCATTATTGATATGGGCAAAACAGCCAATAGGAAAGCGACAAACACGCCGTACTTTCGTCCATACAAAGACGAGACTAGTAAGTAAGCCCCGAGGCAAAGCATGGCTGCGGATATGGGTGGAAGCCAAGACGAAGTAACAAACAGTAGATAGTTATTGTAAGCTCCTCCATTGGTGTAAAGGGTATACCATCCCGCTTCGA
>Ga0247841_10006486_pt1 | contig 18011 bp, 15 predicted proteins | sample LaCruzMarch2015__2_FD_192410 | JGI IMG/M metagenome (GOLD analysis project Ga0247841, IMG submission 192410) | Freshwater microbial communities from meromictic Lake La Cruz, Castile-La Mancha, Spain - LaCruzMarch2015_18m | ecosystem: Environmental > Aquatic > Freshwater > Lake | place: Spain... | reverse complement strand
ATAATCTTTAAAATAAAAAAGCCGGATTTATTCCGGCTTTTTTATAATCTCTTAACTAATTAACTAATATTTTATCTATAAAATATTACCAAAGATTCTCTTTTATCCAGCTATCTGATTTCTTAATAAAATTCACATCCTCCTTGAATCCTTCTGAAGCGCCTTGGGAAGCGCCTTGAGCAGTCCCTTGAGCACATCCCACCACCGCCCCCCCTGTTCCTTTAATCACAGTACAACCACAGGCCAAAAAAATAAAAACAGATAAAGTAATTAACAAAATTGACTTCTTTATCATTACTTCCTCCCTTTTTTACTTAAATCTAAATTTCTATCTTAAAATTAATCTAATCACAAATCTAGCATTATAGTATCAGATTTTATAAATTTATCAAGCTTTCTATGGGAAGCGATATTAAAATTCAATCAATTTATCTAAATGGCATAAAAACTATAAAATCGCCTTCAACGTCTGCCTCTGGCAGAACTTGGGCGATTCACACGGTAATATAAAAAGGCAAGGGGAAATTCTATTGGCGTTTTTATCTGGGCATTGCCTGCCCGCTGGTAGTTTACCCCTTGCCTTAACTAAATCTTACTAAGTAAATATACCACATATCTAGATCTAATTTCAAGGGGGGGGTAAGAAAATACTTGTTCTTTGCTTCTACTTTACCCACTTCAATAGCCTTTTAGTACTTTTTTCTTTACCCAGATAATAAATTACTTCAAATAATCCTGGCCCAACAGTTTTACCAGTCAGCGCGACACGCACGGGATGAATTAATTTTTTAGCTTCCGTACCCAACTCAACCACTAATTCCCGGAAACTAGTCTCAATGTTCATAATATTAAAACTCGCCAAATTATTCAGTCTTTGCACAAACAAACCGAATTCTTTGGACAAATCTTGCGTTAAATATTTTTCTTTTGCCAGCGGTTCAATTGTCAATTCATCCAAAAAGAAAAAATCCGCCCAGTCTAGAAAATCATTAAGCCGGGGAAGCCGGGGTTGGAATAATTTTACTAAATCTAAAAGATAACCGCGATCAAAATTATCTTTATGGATATATTGTTTTGCTTCAAGCAGTGGAATAAGCTCATCAGCTAGTTTTTCTGGGTCAGCAATTTTAAGGTATTGATTATTTATCCAATCTAATTTCTTTAAATCAAAGGTAGCGGAAGTTTTATTCACGTTTTTTATATCAAATAGCGCAGTCGCTTCTTTTACGCTCACCAACTCTCGGTTATCACCCGGAGCCCAACTAAGCAGTAAAAGATAATTTAACAGCGCCTCAGACAAATACCCCATTTTACGATAATCACTAATCGCCGTCGCGCCGGTTCTTTTAGAAAGCCTGCCTCCATCTACCCCCATAATCAAAGGAAGATGCGCAAACTGTGGCAGCGGGAATCCCAAAGCCGCATAAAGAAGGACTTGCTTGGGCGTATTAGAAATATGGTCATCACCGCGAATAATATGCGTGATATTCATTTCCGCATCGTCTACCACGCAGGCAAAATTATAAGTCGGGGTTCCATCAGATTTAATTAACACTTGATCTTTAATCAAAGAGGAATCAAATTCAATTTGTCCTCGAATTAAATCATTCACTATAATTTTTTGAACAGGAACTTTATAAATTATCGCTTCTTTCCCCTCAGCAGATCTTTCGATATAAGCTAACCCGGATTTAAGTAATTTATCCGCATGCAGCCGATAACGATCCGTACGCTCGCTTTGGTAATAAAGCTCATCCCAATTAAAGCCTAACCACTTGAGGCTATAAAGTATTTCATCCACAAATTCTCCTTTAGAACGCTCCCGATCTGTATCCTCAATCCTTAAAATAAACTTACCTTGTTGCGATTGAGAAAAAAGCCAATTAAACAAAGCTGTGCGCCCTCCGCCAATATGCAGATTTCCTGTAGGGCTGGGGGCAAATCTAACTCTAATCATAATTTAACCTCGCTGCTTCTTCTAAAGCTTGTTGATTAACTTCTAAAATTTTTAAATTACCAACGGGAGCAATGGACTTAAACACTCTTAAAATATCTTTAATCTTGATAATTTTCTTCGCTTGAGCATAGCAACCTAATGCGACCATATTAGCAACTTTAATATTACCCAATTTTATAGCGATATCTGTAAACGGAAATTGTAATATCTTTATATTCGCAAACAAATCACTATTTGCTAAAGAAGAATTAAGAATCAACATCCCTTTTTTGGAAACCATTCCTTTAAATTTCTCTAAAGAAGGTTGATTCAAAACTATTAAAGTGTCGGCTCGGGTTATATAAGGCGAGCCAATCTCTTGATCAGAAATAGTTACCATGCAATGGCTGGTTCCTCCGCGCACCTCCGGGCCATAAGCCGGAAACCAAGTAACTTGTTTGCCTTCGAGCATGGCGGTTTGCGCTAAAATTTTACCTAAAAGCATTACTCCTTGGCCGCCGCTACCGGCAACAACCACACGTTCGATCATTTAATCCTTCCTACGGGAAATTCCTTGCGCATAACATCCCTGACCCACTCCAATGATTCCTTGGGGGACAATCCCCAATAAGTCGGGCAAGCAGAGAGTACCTCCACTAAAGAAAATCCTAAATTATTTATTTGATTTTGGAATGCTTGTTTAATTGCACGTTTAGCTCTTAATACTTCACCAGGGCTCTCTAAAGAAACTCGTTCAATGTAACAAACACCCGGTAATAACGCCAACATTTCCGAGATTTTTAAAGGATAGCCGTGAGCTTTTCTTTCTCTGCCTTCAATAGAAGTAGAAGTCTTCTGTCCTAAAAGTGTGGTCGGAGCAAGTTGCCCTCCGGTCATACCATATACCGCGTTATTAATAAAAACTACGGAAAGATTTTCTCCGCGATTTGCTGCATGAATAGTCTCATTAGTGCCAATCGCCGCCAGATCTCCATCGCCTTGATAGGTAAAAACAATGTTCTGCGGATGTACTCTTTTTATTGCTGTCGCTACCGCCAACGCCCGGCCATGCGCTGCCTCTGAACAATCAAAATTCCAATAATCATAGGCCACCACCGCGCAGCCTACCGGAGCGATTCCGATAGTCTTCTCCCTAATCTTTAACTCATCAACGACCTCAGCCACCAAACGATGCGCGATACCATGCCCACAACCCGGGCAATAGTGCGTAGGCACTGCATATAAAGATTGACAACGCTTGAATATCTTTTTCATTGTAATATTTTATTGACCTTATTCATAATCTGTTCTTCGTTAGGTACTCCGCCACCGGAACGGCCAAGAAACTCTACCGGCTGCCTACCACCAACGGCCAACCGAACATCCTCAAGCATCTGCCCATAAGACATTTCCAACACCAAATATTTTATCTTTTTATTTTTTAAACTAAATGGTTTTTGTGGAAAAGGCCAAAGGCTGATCGGCCGGATTAAGCCGACTTTCTTCCTCACGCATCTTAATTGACTAAGTGCGCTTTTAGCTATCCGTGCCATTGTGCCATAGGCAACCAAAATAACTTTTGCATCGGACAAAAATAAGCTTTCGAAACGTTCTTCTTTTTTTCTAATAATTTCATAATTTTTTTGCAATTTAAGGTTAGCTTCTTCCAAGGCTCCCTCGCGGAGAAAAAAAGATTTAACAATATTAGGTTTTCTTCCTTTACAACCAGTAAGCGCCCAGTTTTTAAGAGCACTCGCCTTAATCTTACGCATTGATAATTGCACCGGCTCCATCATTTGTCCGAGAATTCCATCACCCAAGATCATCACCGGAATACGATATTTATCTGCTAAATCAAAACTCACCTGAGCAAGATCATACGCTTCTTGCACGCTTGCCGGAGCCAAAACTATTAAATGATAATCCCCGTGCCCACCGCCGCGCGTCGCTTGAAAATAATCCGATTGCGCGGGAGCGATATTACCCAAACCCGGACCACCGCGCATAATATTAACAATTACCGCCGGAAGTCGTGCTCCAGCAATATAAGATATTCCTTCTTGCTTTAAACTTATACCCGGGCTTGATGAGGAAGTCATTGCTCTTACCCCAGCGGCAGAAGCACCATAAACCATATTAATTGCGGCCAACTCGCTCTCTGCCTGGATAAAAACACCTTGCTTGGGCATCTGTTTTGCCATATAAGCAATTAATTCATTTTGCGGAGTAATTGGATAACCCGCGTAAAAACTGCAACCCGCCTGAATTGCCCCTTGTGCAATTGCTTCATTCCCAGAAATCAATATTTTTTTATTTAACATTCTTATTTATATACCTCGATGCAACAATCCGGACAAATTATCGCACACTGCATACATCCAAGACAATCACCATTTAAATCAAATTCCACAAAATTTAACCCTTGTTGATTTAATTTTACGCTTTTTTTAATCAAACCCTTGGGACAAAAATTTACACATAAAAAACAACCCTTACATTTATTTTGATTAATTATGATTTTAGCCATTATTCTTAACCACCTGTCGAATACGCGCGGCAATCCCCACGGCATTAAGTTTATATTTTTCCAAGAGCAAACCTCTGGCGCCATGTGGAATAAATTCAAATGGCAGGCCAATACGTTCCACGGGCCGATTTAATTCTTGCGCAATCGCGCTGCCAAAACCCGCCTCTTTTATACCTTCCTCAATGGTAAAAATAAATTTTGTCATTCCACAAACTCTTTTAATTAATTCTAAATCTAAAGGAACAACAAATCGAGCATTAATTAAGCTACCGGATAATCCTTCCTGGCTTAATCGCTCCAGAGCTTCTTGGGCCGGGCAAACCATACTGCCTAAAGCAATAATTGTAAAATCATTACCTTCTTTAATTAATTGCCCCTGCCCTAACTTTAAAGGAGCCGCAATATCCCCACTTAAAAAAGCTTCGGCGCGTGGATATCTTATGGCTACCGGTTTATCTAACTGCAAAGCAAATTCTAACATTTGCTCTAGCTCCCGCCCATCTCCAGGAGCCATCACCACTAAATTCGGGATACTCCTTAAATAAGCAATATCAAAGATACCTTGATGCGTAACCCCATCTTCTCCCACAATTCCCGCCCGGTCAATAGCAAAGATAACCGGTAACTCTTGCAAAGCAACCTCCTGAATAATCTGATCATACGCGCGCTGTAAAAATGTTGAATATATCGCCACCACCGGTTTAAATCCCTGCTTAGCTAACCCGGCAGCAAAACAAACCGCATGAGCTTCCGCAATTCCACAATCAAAAAATCTTTCGCCAAAACAATCCCGGAATTTATCTAAACCTGTCCCCTCCGGCATCGCAGCAGTAATCGCCACAATCCGTTTATCGTTTTGCGCCAATTGTACTATTTTATTACGAAATATTTCCGTATAACTTGTTGATCCCGGTAAAGATTGTTTAATTGACACCTCTCCAGTATTAATATCAAAGTGGCTGATACCATGGAACCTTACCGGATCTTTTTCCGCAAACTGACAACCTTTACCTTTTTTAGTTACAATATGCAAAAGACGCGGGCCCTTAATCTCCAGAATATTTTTTAATGTAGAAGTTAAAGCACCCAGATCATGCCCGTCAATCGGGCCAAAATAACGAAATCCCAATTCTTCAAATAACATACCCGGAACAAATAAGCCTTTTAGGCCTTCTTCAAATTTATTCATAAGTTTTATCAGACGACTGCCGCGCGGTACGCGAGTTCTTAAAAATTTCTCTAAATTATCATGAAAACGATTATACACTGGCAAAGAAATAATTTTGTTTAAATAATTGCTAATCGCTCCGACATTCGGAGAAATACTCAATTCATTAGTATTTAAAATCACTAAAATATCTTTTTTTAAATGTCCGGTATTATTTAGGCCTTCAAAACAAAGGCCACCGCTTAAAGACCCGTCGCCAATGACACAAACCACCTTAAATTGTTCCTCCTTGGGCAAAAAATCTCTAGCGCAGACAAGCCCTAAACCTAAAGAAACCGCATTCGAACTGTGGCCAGAAGTAAAGGAATCATAGACTGATTCATCTTTAGAAGGAAAACCACTTAATCCCTGGTACTGTCTAAGCGTTGAAAAATTCTTATTTCGCCCAGTTAATAATTTATGCGCATAGGCCTGATGCCCCACATCAAAAATGATTTTATCTTTAGGGGTATTCAAGGAATAATGCAAAGCGACAATTAACTCCACCGCGCCCAAACTAGAAGCCAAATGACCGCCGGTTACCGAAACAACCTCCAATAACCTTTGCCGGATCTCCGCACTAAGGCTCGCAAGCTGCTCAAGACCTAATTTCTTTAAATCCAGAGGCGAATTTATTTCTTCTAAGAACATAATTTATTTATCTTCTGTATCCAAATCATCAAATTTTTCCAAAGAAATTTTACCATCTTTTTTCATCAATAACTCTACTTTTCGCTGCGCATCCGCTAAGGTCAAAGAACAAGATTGCGCAATTTTAACCCCTTCTTCATATTTTTTAAGCGACTCACCTAAAGTAATTTTTCCGCTAGAAAGTTCCTCAACAATCTTCTGTAATTTTTTTAAATCTTCCTCAAACATTGGTTTTTCTTTCATCGCTGAAGACCTCCAAAACGGCGCTCGTAAATGCACCTTTATGTAAAACTGTTTTTAATTTATCCCCCGGTTTTATTGTCGCGATATCTTTTAGAATGGCGCCTTGCGGCATAAGCACGCTTAAACTATAACCACGTGATAATATCGCTAACGGACTTAATGCCTCCAGTCTTTGAATTAACGCGCTAGATCTCTGCGCTGCCGATTCAAAAACATGCCGCATATTGTAATTTAAGCCTAAGAACAATTCATCTATTTGCTGTTGTTTCTCCAATAAACGATCCCTTGGACTTTTAAGCATATGCGTAAACGCGGTGAGTCTATTTTTTAGATCACTAATTACTCCGTCAACAGAAAAATCCAACTGATATTTAAACCCCGCCACTTGAGCTAATAAAGCGTTCTTTTTGTCCACAATAATTTTAGCCGCCGCGGATGGCGTTTCAACAAAAACATCCGCCACTAAATCCGATAAAGTAGTATTAATCTGGTGGCCTACCGCAGAAATAACCGGAAGCCTGGAACCATAAATTGCCCGCGCCACGATTTCTTCATTAAACGCCCAAAGATCTTCCGTGCTACCTCCACCTCGACTAACAATAATTAAGTCCAAGTGTTTAAGATCATTTAAATCGTCGATAGCATGAGCGATTTCATTCGCTGCCAGCTCTCCCTGCACACGTACAGAACGCAAGATTATATCAACGCAAGAAGCGCCCTTTTTAAGCAACTGCAAAATATCTCGAACTGCGGCTCCTGAGCTTGAAGTAACTATACCTACAGCAAAAGGCATCAAGGGTAACGGCTTTTTATGATCAGTATTAAACAGTCCCTCTTGATCTAATTTTTTCTTTAATTGTTCAAAGGCTAATTGTTGTGCACCAAACCCCTTAAGTTCAATCCTTTCCACAATAATCTGATATTGACCGCGCGGTCCATAAACATCGACTTTACCAAAACAAATAACCTTTTGGCCATCTTCCAGCTTAAATTTTAAACCCTTATTTGCATGGGCAAACATCGCCCCCAAAATTAATGCCCCTTGATCTTTAAGTGAAAAATAAAAATGCCCGCTAGTAGCGGCTTTAAAATTAGTGATCTCTCCTTCCAACCAAATCTCACCAACTTGCTCTTCCAACAAACCCTTAATCGCTTGAGTAATTTCTGAAACAGTATAGATATGCTTACTTAGTTTCTGCACTACTTGTCTCCTTAAGTAAAGGTTTTTCTTGCGGTTTAATTTCCGCCGGCTTTACTTCAACAGAACTTTCTGGCAACTTAATTTCCAGGGATTTTTCTGCCGGTTTAACTTCAACCGGCAGGACCTCAACTGGTTTTTCAGGAGTCAAAGACACTGGCGGAGCAATCGGTTTCTTTCTAAAAACTAAAAGCACGACTGAATACGGGCTCAGCTCCATCGTCTCCACATAATCTTGGTTAGCCTCCACATCTTTTTGGAAATTGGGTTTAAATTCACAATTGCGGCCACAATTACTATCCACCACATATTTGCTTAAAACATAAGTATCTTTTAAACCTTTTAAAGATACTTTAATCTTGCGATTTAATGTCAAAAATTTATTCACCGATCCATTTATTTCTATAGCGCGGCTAAGCAATTCCTTGGTTTTAGCACTTAACCGTAAAGTAGTTAAACTTAACTGACCGTCGAGTATTTTTTTCATGCGATCAGATTTAACAATCCCTAAAATTGCCTTTTGTTCAACGCTATTTAAATAAACTATACTATGAGAAATATAATTCATCGCTGCTTGCGGATCAATATAGTTATAAATAAGTACCGCTAGATAATCAACCGATTTAGTTGAAATTACTCCCACAAATTCATCATTGAATTTAGCCGTAAATAAATCCTGGCCCAACAGATCAAACATGCGCCAAACATTATAATTAGCTTTGGCATAACCTTTATTCTCCGGCCGAGACAGATTAAAAGAAAAAATACCTAAATTTCTAATTGCCCCGGCCTGATTATTTCCAAAATCCTCAAGGCAGAAATAGGTTTGATAATTTATTCCCGCCTCATACATATTCTTGAGCCGCGCCGGAATATAACTAGCAGAAATATGCGCAAATTTGGCTCTTTCCGCTAAAATATTCGCGGAACCGTCAAAACTCCATTCGCTAACCAAAAGCGGAAGATCACTTTTAAATTTGAAATAAGTTAACCATTCGCGAATAAGCTCAACAAAAGGTTTATTATAAATTGTGTCCTGTTTTTCTTCCCCCGGATCACTAGAATAAGCATGCCAAGAGATAAAATCCAAAGGCAATCGATAATTATAGCAATACTTTATCAATTCATAAATTAAACTGCCTTCAGGCGTTAGAATATTATTAGGTTCAATATTCCTAAACCAAGCACTTACTGAAGGCCCGCCCAAGGGAATATGTATTTTAGTTTCCCGACGCAGCTCATTTACCGCTTCACCAATAACACGGTAAAGATTGAAATATTCGGCACGTCCTCCTAAAAAGAAATCCCCCAGATCCGGAGCATTCCAGACTTCGTACCAAATATTATACTTTTTCTCGCAACTAAATTTACGAATCGTATTCTTAACTAATTCTTTATATATTTTTAAATTATGCGGAGCGCTATTTTTATCCAGCACTGCGCCTAAACCATCCGGGGTGCCGAATAGATCTAAAATTACCGTCCCTCCGCTATCAGAAATTTTTTTAATTATTTCTTCATAATTACTCAAAAGTTTCTGGTAGGAATCCTGATCATTAATTAGCTGCTGAATCTCCCAAAGATTATATTGAATACGGTAAAAATTACGAAAACCTAAATCCGTCTGCCAAGTAGCCAAAACATCCGCGGCAGCTAGTGTTTGTGGCAAAGTTAAATCATGCTGCTTACCTCGGCCACTTAAGTCCACGCTGGTTTTATATAATTGAGGAAGGTTAACTACGGGAGAATTTAAATCTAGATTAAATTCCAGCTCTTCTGAGATTTGGGCAAAAGAAACCAGCTGGCCAAAAAACAAAAAAATGATTAAAAATAACCAAAACCCACACCAAGAAACTAAAAGTTTTCTAATCATCTAAATTTTTTTCTGAATTCTTAAAATCGAGCGCGCTTTACCCGTTGCTTCGTCTATTTCTACCAAAGCGCCATGTAGTTGAATATTTCCTTCGGCAACCTGGAATCTAACTGGGATAGAACTTAAAAAACGCGTAAGCACATCCTCCACTCTTCTACCAATCACCGAATCATAAGGACCGGTCATCCCCACATCAGTTATATAAGCCGTTCCCTGAGGAAGAATTTTTTCATCGGCAGTCTGAATATGCGTATGGGTGCCAAAAATAGCAGAAACCTTACCATCCAGATACCAACCTAAAGCCACCTTTTCAGAAGTAGCTTCCGCATGTATATCAACAATAATAATTTTAGTTTCTACTGCCAGTTCCTCGGCCGCTTTAAGCGCAGCCTTAAACGGACATTCCAGCGCCTCCATAAAAACCCGTCCCTGAAGATTAACCACTCCAATTTTAATGCCAGTGCGGCTTTTAAATACTTTCGCGCCGCGCCCGGGAGCTCCGCTGGGAAAATTCAGCGGGCGTAAAATTCTTTCCTCCTGATTAATCAACTCAAAAATTTCCGGTTTCTTCCAAATATGGTCTCCCGAAGTAATTACATCCACTCCGGAAGCAAAAAGCTCTACGGCCACTTTAGAAGTAATCCCGGAACCACCCGAAGCATTTTCCGCGTTAGCAACTACAAAATCAATACCCAACTCCTGCTTAAGCGGAACAACCAAAGTTTTGATTGCCTCTCTGCCCGGACTACCAACAATATCTCCGATTAAAAGTATTTTCATAAATGAACGCTTAACTTACGAACGCCTCAGCATTAATAAGTTAATGCTTATTAAATTCTTAGTTAACTTATTTTGCATACTCAATTGTACGCATTTCGCGAATTACGGTAACTTTAATCTGTCCAGGATACTCCATTCCTTCTTCAATCTTCTTACGTATATCCCGGCACATAGTTACTGCTTCCGAATCATTTATTTTATCCGGCTGCACAATAACCCGAATTTCTCGGCCAGCCTGAATAGCAAAAGATTTTTCCACTCCCTTAAAAAGATTAGCGATTGATTCCAGCTTATCCAAACGCTTAACATAGATCTCTAACGTTTCTCTTCTGGCTCCGGGACGCGCAGCGCTCACCGCATCAGCAGCAATGGCTAAAACCGCGTACATACTCAACGCGGGCGATTCTTCATGATGCGACTCAACCGCAGCAACCACCTGGGCGCTTTCATTATATTTCTTAGCCAGATCCGCGCCCAACTTAGCATGTGTACCTTCGACCTGATGATCCACCGCTTTGCCAATATCATGCAAAAGCCCAATTCTTCGGCCAAGTTTAAAATCTAAACCTAACTCTGAAGCCATAATTCCCAATAAAAATGAAACTTCTTTAGAATGTTGCAAAGCGTTCTGGCCATAACTAGTACGATATTTAAGCCGGCCTAAAAGCTTAATTATCTCCGGGTGCAAACCATTAACCCCTGCCTCAAAAGCCGCCCGCTCCCCTTCTTCACGAATTTTTTCATCCATTTCTTTTTTAGTCTTTTCCACGATCTCTTCAATCCGTCCGGGATGAATCCTACCATCAGAAATTAGTTTCTCTAAACTTAAACGGGCAATCTCCCGGCGCACCGCGTCAAATCCAGATAAAGTAACCGCTCCCGGCGTATCATCAATAATCACATCTACTCCCGTGGCCATCTCTAGTGCCCGGATATTTCTCCCTTCACGGCCAATAATCCTGCCCTTCATTTCATCATTAGGTAAATTAACCACGCTAACCGTCGATTCTACGGTGTGTTCTGCCGCACAGCGCTGAATAGCTAAACTTAAAATTTCACGCGCTTTTTTATCCGCAATGCTCTTCACTTCTTCTTCTTGCCGCCGAATAAATACCGCCTTCTCATTACTTAATTCTTCATTTAAACGGCCTAAGAGAATTTGTTTTGCCTCTTCCGCAGATAAAGAAGATATTTTCTGTAGCCGCTCTTTTTCTTCAGCAACTAAAGTTTGTAGTTGGTTTTCTTTTAATTTTAAAGATTCCTCTTGTTTCTTAAGATGATCATTACGCGCCTCAATTTCTTTTTCTTTTTTCTCCACCAAATCGATCCGGCGATCGATATTCTCATCTTTTTGAGTTAATCTTTTTTCAAGGTTAGTAATCTCTAATTTACGATCTTTAATTTCTCGCTCAAAATCCTGGCGGATACGAAATAAAAGATCCTTAGCTTCTAACTCTGCTTCCCGGCGCTTATCCAAAACATCCTTATTCGCTACTTCTAGGATATGTTCCGCTTGCTGTTCAGCGCTTTTTACTCTTTTTTCCGCGATATGTTTTCTTAAATAATAGCCGCAATATACGGCAATTAGGGCAACAAATGTGGGCACAACGATGTTAAGAATCATTTCTCTTCCTCCCTTTTGACCTTATTTGTTCTAATTTTTAAGCTTTATTAGGAGCGTTAGGAAAAGATAACTTTTTTGACGCCTACATCATAATCGGTGGTAGGAACTGAAGGTAAGATTTGGAAATCAAAAGCCAAACCTATGGAAGGTGTTTTATCAGAAAGTGTACATAAGAAACGATCATAGCAGCCTTTACCGCGGCCCAAACGATTACCCTTTTTATCAAAAGCTAGGCCGGGAACAATCACAAGATCCAGCTCTTCTGGCTTAACCTGAGCTTGCGCTATCGGCTCTAAAACACCATAAGGGCCTTTTTTTAATTTAGCGAGATCTTCTAATATAGCTGGCTGCATAGTTTCTTTATCTTTTCCGCAAACTGGCAAGCATATAAGCTTGCCTATTTTTTTAGCTTCCCTAATCATACTTTCAGTATTTACTTCACCACCAAAAGCAATGTAAAACATCACGATCTTAGCCTTTTTAAAAACCTCATTCCTTAAAAGTTTACTTGTAATCAGCTCACTTTTCCGGTTGCGGTCTTCCTCCTTCTGTGTTTTTAATCTTAAAATAATTTTACTCCGTATTTGAGCTTTTGTCAACATAACTCACCCTATAAACAAGTTTCCCCTTCATGAGCATGTCCTTTATCTTCAAACGGAACGGCTAAACCTTGCTTGGTATAATAATCTTTTAACGCTGAACGCAAAGCCTCCTCCGCCAAAACCGAACAATGCATTTTAACCGCCGGTAACCCACCCAATGCTTGCGCTACCGCTTTATTCGTAATGGTTAATGCTTCAGTAATGCTCTTCCCCTTGACCATTTCTGTAACCATAGAACTAGTGGCGACCGCGGCGCCACAACCAAAAGTCTTAAATTTAACATCAACAATAATATCTTTTTCTATTTTTAAATACATCTTCATTACATCCCCGCAAACAGGATTACCGACCGTGCCGATACCGCTGGCATCCTTAATCTCGCCAACATTACGCGGATTGGTGAAATGATCCATAACTTTTTCGCTATAAGGTAACTGTGGAGCCATATTATTTATTTAAAAGTAATTTATGCGGCTTGCTAGATTTTTCATAATCCCGAGGCAAGCGAATTTTTCTTAAAGATTCTAATTTATTATTTTTTTCTAATTCTTTATAAATTAAAACCCAGGCGCAATCCTTTTGGTTATCCACTTCACACTTTCCTTTATTCATCCCACCACAAGGGCCATTTAAAAGGCCTTTGGCGCAAAGAGTCACTGGACAAATACCTTCCGTAACATCTAAAACACACTCCCCGCACATAGAGCATTTTTCATAGAAATTACCCTGGGCGTCCATCACCGCGCCAAACATAGTATTATTCGCGGGTATAATTGCTTGGGCGAAACGATTATTATCTTTTACTGACTGAACTCCCAATCCACAAGCTAAAACTACCACTGCCTCTGCTTCACGCAAAGCTTTCATATTTTTGGCTAACTCCATCTTAATTTGTGCGGCAACACAAGGAGCGCTCGGGATACAAAATCCAGTAACCGTTTTACCTTTAGCCTCAAGATCAACCTGCATTTTTGACAACTCCGGTTGGCCTCCACTTTTACAAGTCGTCGCGCATTCACCGCATCCTACCAAAAATATTTTATGATATTCTTTTAAGCTGGCAATTAATTCTTCTCTTGGTTTTTGCTGGCTAATAATCATAATAAAAATTTTAACATACTTTTAACCCGAGCTCAAGACAAAAAGCATTCATTCATTACGAAAATGCCTGTTGCCAATAATATCTTCTAATTCTACATCATCCAAACACGCCAATTCAGAACTACTTTGCACGTTAACAAATTTATCCAACAATCCACCTTGCCCTAAAAATCGCGATACTTGAGTAAATACTGAACCGCCGCCATCCATAAAACTTCTTGGACTACGGTCAAGATGCGGTTTTAGAAAAAATAAATTTACTTTAGCCCGCGTGGCCGCAACATAAAGCAAGCGGCGTTCCTCTTCGATTTCATCATCTGTTTCTAAAGATAAATAGGAAGGCAAATGCCCCTCGGCAACATAAATTAAAAACACCGTATGCCATTCCAAGCCTTTGGCTGAATGTATGGTCGAGAGAGTAAGCGCGGCATCATGCTTATCTCTTTTGCCAGCCTCAACTAAGCTTCTCTCCGGAGGCTCCAAAGCCATATCGACTAAAAATTGTTCCGTTGTTTTATAACGCCCAGCGATCCTTAATAATGAATCCAAGTCATTTAAACGTTGATTAAAATCATCATATTTAATCTTTAACAACGGTTGGTAATAACTAAGAAATTTCTCAATGATTTTCGCCGGCGTGTCACGCTGAACATCCACGCTTTTTAATAATTCAAATAACTTAACTAATTCCTCATTTTTACGCAAAAGATCACTGTCTTTAGTCTCATCTATCACTGCCTCAATAATTTTAGTCGCAGTTTTAGGGCCTATTTTAGGAATCAATAAAAGAGCACGTAACCAACTAACTTGATCCTGCAAATTATAGGCAATACGTAAATAACTTAAAAGGTCTTTGATATGCGCCGCTTCCACAAATTTTTGACCACCATATTTTACAAAAGGAATATTGCGGCTGGCGAGTTCAATCTCTAAATCATTAGAATGCCATCCGGAACGAAAAAGCACGGCTACATTTTTTAACTCCACCCCTGCTTCTCTTAATTCTAAAATTTTATCCGCCACAAAAGTTGATTGTGAATTCTCATCCGGACAATCAATAAAAATCGGAATATTTCCTTCTTTCTTTTGGGTATAAAGATTCTTTTCGAATTTTTCCTTAGCTTGAGCAATCACCGCGTTAGTCAGATTTAAAATCGGCTGGGTCGAACGATAATTCTCTTCCAGAGTAATAATTTTCGTACCCTTAAAAATTTTAGGAAAATCCATTATATTCTTAAAATTAGCCCCCCGAAATGAATAGATACTTTGGGCATCATCCCCGACTACCATAATATTGGCATGACTAGCGGCAAGCAGGCAAACAATCCGCGCCTGAAGCTTATTGGTATCTTGATATTCATCGACCATGATATATTTATACTTAGCCGAAAGGCTAGCGCGCACATCTTCGTGCTTGTTTAATAAATCTTTCAAAAAAACTAGTAAATCATCATAATCTAAAAGTGATTTTTGTAATTTATACTTTTTATACTCATCACGTATTTTTTTAATCTGATCTATAAACTCAATAAATTGCGGATATTCATCATAAAGAACATCCGCAATATCCTCAGATTTATTCACACTTTTAGAGATAACTTCCAAAATAGCATGTTTACGTGGAAAACGTTTTTCAGATTTATGAAATCCCAGCTGAGTACGTACTAAATTTACCGCGTCCTCCGCGTCCGCGCGGTCAAGAATAGTAAAATTATGGCTAATCTCTAAAAGCTTAGCGTATTTTCTTAAGATCATATTCGCGAAGGAATGAAAAGTTCCTCCGGAAACATGTTTGCACCGTTCATCTAAGAGTAAACTTGCCCGACGCAACATCTCTTCGGCAGAACGACGCGTAAAAGTAAGCAAAAGAATTTGCTCCGGGTTCACACCTTGTTCCACTAGATAAGCCACTCGATGCACTAAGACGCGAGTTTTTCCGCTTCCGGCGCCAGCAATCACCAAATAGGGCCCGTTAATTGATTCCACGGCCTCTAGTTGCGCCTTATTCAGTTCATTTTTATAGTCTATTTTTTTATTCATGGGAATAATTTATGTATACCATTCTATCCCCTGACCAGTTTATTGCAAGACAAATATTGGTGGAAAAAAGTAAAAAAATAAAAGGGGCGATTGTTTTAAGGTGCCCTTCAAGGCCGATGAGCTCTTAAAAGGCAGGACGCCCCTTTTAAACCAAACTAACTTTAAAATTTATTTACTGCGCAATTGCCAAAGGCTCCTTTTCTTCTACGATAATTTTGGCTAAAACAATTTGCATTTCATTAACCGGCTTATTTGATTCTAAAAGCGCCAACATTTCTTTTAAAGATAAATCAGTACTCACCACGCGCTCTTCCTGAAGCCTGAGAATATCGGCAATACAAGCCAAGATCTTATCTGTCTCTTGATTCATATCTTTCTTTTCGCAACACGACTGTAAGTATTCCTTAATTCTTTCACTAGAAGGAATAATCCCCGCCTTAAGCATATCCTGCATCTCTCTCCACTCCTTATCAAGATTAAGATTCGATAAATTAGAATTCAAAGATAAAACAGCACTCTTTGCTAAAGGCAACACAGGCTGCATAGTAATTGGTAGACTGCGGAAATCTATGCCCCCTTTATTCACTGTACGCGTAAGTTGCTGAAGCTCTAACTTCTGTTCCACCGGCGAGCTGGAAAAAACACCTTTTTCTTGCATAAATACGCGAAAATCCTCACTTATAGATGCGTATTTACCAATATCATTTGTAGGCGATAAATCACTGTCCCTTAAAGAGAATGCATCGCCAACAGAATTAAGACCGTTTCTATTGCCTTCCTCAACAATATCTTTAAAATTAATAAGCCAGGTTATATCCGTACTCTGCCCACCACTAATCGTGCCATATATATCTTTACGCGGATTAGAAATTTTATCTTTGTTAGCGCTCCAAGCAATATTTTTATGTTGAGCATAATCATCAACCTTGTTAACTCCGTAATCAATAGTAATCACAAATCCTCTATCCAACGCTCGTGATATCTGTTTTTGCCAAACAGAAAGATTTGGACTAAAAGCTATTTCTTGACCTTCGGCAACCGACTTAAATTTTTCCGTGTAAGCTTTTAATTCTAGTGAAGATAAATCTCCCATTTCCTCAACAAATTGACCATCCTTTATCGTTATATACACCTCTTTGAAACCAATATCCTGCTTCTTAACAATATGTACCGGAAAAGCATCCACTAACTCATTCGACAAGAAAACCCCCTGAATATTCTTTAACTCTTCTAAACTCTTCCAAGCAACTTTACCAGAAAAAGGCTCAAGGTTTGTCGTTTGCATATTTCTTGGGCGTTCATTTATCTCTACAATTACATATTTAAGAGAATCATAAAGCTGCTTAGCTGCAGAATTATTATTTAAATAAGAAAGTATATTTTTGGCGAGCATACCCGTGCCTGCCCCCATTTCCACAATCTGAAAATCCGTAGGTTTATCCATAATTATCCACATCTGTAACAGTTGATCGGCTATCTTTGCCGCAAACTTAGGATTTTCCGCATCAGTCGTAAAATCCCCCTTCTTACCGATCTTTACATCTTTGGCATAATAACCGTATTCTTCATTATTAAGAGCACTGCCCATAAATTCAGCGAAAGTAACTTTACCTCCAGCACGATTAATTATTTCTTTTATAGTTCCAAAGAGACCAGTCTCTGTTTTTATCGGTGAGCTGGTAAATTCTCCTTCAGCATAAGGCCCGCGCTTACGGGAAAACTCAACGTAATCTTTTAAATCCTGCACAACTGGTTTTAGTTTATTTTGCGTTTCCGGAACACTGTTTTGTATCAAAAAACTTACAGCATCTAACTCTTCAATAAATTTTACAGTGATTACTTCCGATCCCTGCCAAACGTCAATAATCTCATGCCCAATTTTGATAATTTTATTTATATCCAAAAATGCTTCTGCACCCCTTGCCGCTTGACTTAATTTATCTATTAAATCTTTTCTTTGCTGCTCGGTAGCAAACTCAATAAAACTCTTCTGAGGCTTTTGTTCTATCGGCGAAGAAGAAGGGTTTGTCTGCAATTTTTCTTGCACAAGATAAACATTTCTTGTAATATCGTAGTTATTGAAATTTGTAAACTGATCAAGCCACTCATGTTTTCCTAATCGCTCTGAAACCACCTTTTTCACGGTCGGCCGATTAGTCAAAGCACCACTATTAGGATCAGGCACCGAATACAGCCTGGCTTCATTCCCCGGAAGGCTACCTAAATAGT
>Ga0247841_10006485_pt1 | contig 18011 bp, 28 predicted proteins | sample LaCruzMarch2015__2_FD_192410 | JGI IMG/M metagenome (GOLD analysis project Ga0247841, IMG submission 192410) | Freshwater microbial communities from meromictic Lake La Cruz, Castile-La Mancha, Spain - LaCruzMarch2015_18m | ecosystem: Environmental > Aquatic > Freshwater > Lake | place: Spain... | reverse complement strand
AGTTTACGAGAACAATTCGAGAAAGAAACAGTTGAATTATTTGAATCGTTTTTAAAATAAGGAGGTAAATAATGGGAGTAGTAATAGATATTAAATCACCATACGACAAATGGTTTAAAAAATGGAATCACAGGCTCTTTAATTGCCCTACATATTGGGGTTCAGTTTGGAATACTTTTTGGAAATCAAAACCGTATTACAGATGCCCGTCTTGTAATAAAGCAATGCATTGTTATTGGGATAGTAATGATATTGCAAATCATGGAATAAATTATTGTAACGATTGTACTATAATTATTGAACAGAAAGGAGAAACCAAATGAGTAACGTAAGCAGGTCAGTTTATCAGAAAGTTTGTGAAGAAAACAAGCGATTGCTTGGTGACATTAAAATTCTTGTTGGGCCTACAAACTCACTAACACCACAGAAGATTGAACTTCTTGAAAAGTACAGGGCGAAATTTAAAAATGAGGCAGATTGGAATTATGTGTTGAAGCTGGCCGCTGGAGAATATCTAAGAGCCCATCCTGAATATGATATTATGAGTGATAAATTTAAACAGATTGGAGGTAAGCATGAGTAAGGGTTGTATGGATTGTAAGCATTATAATATTGGAATAATTAGCATAGAAAGTGATACACCGCACTCTTGTTCGGCTAAGAACAATATTGAATTTGAAGCATGGTGGCAAGAAAACGGTAAAAAAACAGATAGAAGTACATTAACTGAAATGACCTGTTTTAAAGAAACCAAATTGGGTGAGATACACAACGATTTAATATCACTGCTCAATAAATTAGGAGAACGGCTTGATGTAATTAATAAGGAGAAACCAAATGAGTAACGAAAAGACAACAGATAAATTCAATCCTAAACAAGCATTACGACTTGCTAGGAAATTAGCCTTTCAAGCACAAAGAACTATTGCTTGTCCAAATGTACTACATCTATCAAGATACATCGAGGATTTACAAACAGTATTGAACGAATACAATAATTACATTTTTAAATATCCTGTAAAAGATGGAAAAGAGTATAATAGTATGTATAAGATAGACAAGTTCCTTCACAATAGGAGTGAGTAGACTAAAAATAAATTTATGGAAAAAATAGAGTCAGGACGTGGATGTACAGGTATATGGATTCCATTGGAAATTTGGGATGATAAAAACTTATCAAGAATAGAGAGAGATGCACTAGCAGAAATTATGCACTTTAATAAAAGAGGTGGTCAGTGTTATGCATCAAATGCTTATCTAGGACAGATACTAGGAGTTACTAATGGACGTGTAAGTCAGATTATCAAGAAACTAAAAGACGATAGTTATATTACTGTCTCATACTCCTACAAAAATAATTATACAAGAGAAGTTGATAAACGTTATTTAAAGATAAATTATTCTAAAATCTATGTTGAAGGTAAGGAAGAATATGATAAACAGTTGGAGGACTTTCTATCCACTCGAACCTCCGCAAAGGCTATTTAATAAATTAAAAGCGGTATTTAGAATATTAAATCGGGTATTTAATAAATTAAAAGAGGTATTTAATAAATTAACTAAGTATTATTATATATATGGTATATTAGTATATAGGTTATTAATATAAGTTATTAAAATAGAACGTCACGAAAATGTGACGACCCAACTTCTCATAAAAGACTTCACAATGAAAAAGACATCAACTCACCCTACTATGAAATACAAAGTGACAGCTCACTGTAATCTATTCGAAGTAAACCAATCTGGACTCTCTACAGAGAAAGTAAAACAAGTTCTCTACCTAATCAGAAAAATGAAACGATTCTGTTGCTCTACAAAACATCTTCGTAAACGTAACGGTACTCATTATTGGGAAAGTCGATTGGATCAGAACCTGTGCAACAATTCACCTTTATCAATCACTATTGAAAGAATCAATTGATATGTTGGGAACATATGAAATAAAAAATGAACGTATCTACTTTAAGACAAAGTATGATGCTGATTTCGTAACTGAGGTTAAAGAAATCGTTGGGAGAAAGTATGACCCAGAAACTAAGTCTTGGGATTGTCCTTTGAATTTTGCTACATCTGTACCTATTCAGAACCTGATTAACAAGTTTAAACTCGAAGATCTCAATTCTAACAGTGTTTCACCCTCAGATGATATAATCCATCAGTTCGATATAGAGAATTCAGTACAACGCATCATTCCTAGTGTAAAACAGAAAATTCAAGGTATGAAATTACCTTGGAAGGTGAGAGACTATCAGGTTCATGGTATTTCGTATCAATTGGCATCCAAGAGATGTATAAATGCTTCAGCACCTGGTACAGGAAAAACAATGATGGCTATCTTAGCTGTTGAGATAGAAAACTTATTTCCATGTGTGGTGGTGGTTCCAGCTTCTGTTAAGTATAACTGGCAGAGACAGTGGAATATAATGAACCCAAAGAGAACAACATCTGTGATTAACAATAAAGAAGATAATTTTGGTGCAGATGTATTGATCTTAACATATGATAGTGTAGGTAAGAAAGAAGTTATTTCAAAAGAGGGAGAAGATGAAAAAATAAAGGTGAATCTGAAATATGAACAGTTGGAGAAACTTTCTATCAAAAGTGTTATATGCGATGAATCACATGCTATTAAAACTGGTAAAGCCATTCGTACCAAAGGAGTGAAGAGATTGACCAAAGGGGTAGAATATATTTTTATGTTAACTGGTACTCCTGTTATGAATCGTCCAGCTGAAATTATCTCACCTTTGAGTATATTGGGACAATTTGATCAGATGTTTGGAAACTGGAGAGATTTTGTGTATAAGTATTGTGGAGCCTATGAGACTCGTTTTGGACTTGACTATACTAGTGCAACCAACACAAGAGAGTTAAATGAGAAAATGAGAAAGATATGTTATTATAGAGTAGAAAAGAGAGATGTACTAAAAGATCTCCCACCTGTTCAAGAAACACTCTACTTGGTTGATATAGACAACCGTAAGGAATATAACAGAGCCTCCAATGATCTAATAACCTATCTGAAAGAAAACTATGGACAATTGAAAGCCGATAATGCTCTCTATGCACAATCATTAGTTCTTATTAGTACGCTATCCCAGTTATCAACAAAGGGAAAGATAGAGGGAATATGTGAATGGTTGGATAGTTTTATTGAATCATCTGATGAGAAGATAGTTGTATTTGGGATACATGTAGAGTTTCTCAAGTCACTATCTAAGAAATATAAGTGTGATGTGATTATAGGTGAAGTAGATCACAAGAAACGACAGTTGATAATTGATAACTTCCAGAAGAATGAGAACAGAATATTGTTTATGAATATTGCTGTTGGATCAATTGGGATTGATGGGTTACAGAATGTTTGTTCAACTGTATTGTTCTATGAGTTACCTTGGAAATCTACTGATTTGGAACAGGCAATTTCACGTGTAGAGAGATCAGGACAGAAGAACAATATTGAAGTCTTCTACCTACTTGGTAAAGACACTATTGATGAAGATATGTGGGAATTGATTTTGAGTAAACAGATGGTAACTGACTCTATAAATATTGGTATTGATGTTGAGTCTCAACAGTATATGAGCCAATTTATCAAGAAAATGATTCAGAAGTAGTTTATATTCGTTATAAATTAAGGTGAAAATTTTGTTTATATGAAAAAGATTATTAATTTTAGAATGTTAAACGTAGGAAAGTAAGAAAATGAAAACGACAAATAAAATTTTTCTATTGGGTTTTGTTGCTCAAGATCCAATAGATCATGATTTTGAGAATGGGACAAAATGTACAAATCTTGTACTTAAAACGTTAGACCACTATGGTCCATCTGGTGAGAAGAAAATCGATAAGAACTTCCACAACCTAATTATGTGGAATGGTAAGTGTGAGATGGCTTCTGTATTATTGAAAAAGGGAGACTTGGTGTATGTTGAAGGGTCACTGAAGAATAAGAGAACAGAGGGAAAGAATGGGTCTAAAGCAACCTTCAAAGTGGAGGTCGTGGTCAACGAATGGACCAAGATCCCTATTGTTGAACAAGAAGAAGAAAAAGAGTGATTCATATTTTTGTAGATGGATCCGCGTATTATAAATCGGGTCTAGGGGGCATTGGTGTCTATATTATTGATTCAGATAAAGAATATTTCATATCAAAAGGGTTTAGATCAACTACAATAAGTCGGATGGAGCAAATAGCACTTTTACTCGCATTACAAAGTCTAGATCGAACAATCCCAATTCAGGCAGTTATTTATTCAGACTCACAGTACGTGACTAAGTCATTCACAGAACATCGATTAGAGAGATGGGAGAAGATGAATTGGGTAGGTGTAGCCAATATTGATCTTTGGAAACTAATACTTGAGGAGATAAAGAACCACCCACTATTGAGCTTTAGAATAGTTCATATAAGAGGACATCAAGAAGACGTCTCTTGTTTTAAAGCCTTTGGAAATGCTGTAGCCGATATTTTTGCTAATTTCAAAATTCATAAAATTTATCATGCGGATTACTTATAATAAGGAACATGAAGCTAAGAGAAAGAGATCTTGGCAGAAGACTGTTAAGGATATGTTCTTCAAAGAAGACAAGAAAAAGTCTGAACATCAAAAACTTGTAAACCAAAAGAAATAATGAAAATAGTGTTATTTATTCTACTTCTTTCATTATCTTCTTCTACACTAGCACAAAAGATTTATATAACACAGTATCGATCTGAGGCTAATCTTATAGTTTATGAGACTCAGTATAAGTCAGAAGCAACACAAATAGTTTATGAAACTCCGTACAAGGCAGAGGCATTAAAGGGATCTGGTTGTTGGTATTATACTCAGTATTCAGGAGAAGCAGACTATAAAGTCTTCTATACCAAGAATCGTTCAGAATCAAATTGTATAATCTATATCACTAAATATAAATCAGAAGCTAAATTTATAAGATAATGACAAAAGAGATAATTTTTGATTCCGAAGCAAGAGAGAAACTAAGAACAGGTGTAAATAAGATTTCAAAGGCTGTTGCAGCAACACTTGGAGCAAAAGGACGTAATATCATTTTAGACAATGGGTTCAGTTCACCAAACATAACAAAGGACGGTGTTTCCGTAGCCAGATCTATTGAACTTGAAGACCCTATTGAGAATATGGGTGCGATGCTGGTGCGAGATGTTGCTCATAAGACAAACAGTGAAGCAGGTGACGGAACAACTACTGCAACAGTTTTGACTCAGTCCATCTTTAATCTCGGACTGAAGAATATAACAGCTGGGGCTAACCCAATGGATCTGAAAAAGGGAATTGATAAAGCCACAAAGGCAGTTGTATTAAAATTGAAAGAGATTTCACGTCCGATTGGTGATTTTGAAAACATAAGACGTATAGCAACAATATCAGCCAATGGAGATGAAGTGATTGGTCAGAATATTTCTGATGCTATTAAGATGGTTTCAAAAGACGGTGTAATCACTATATCAGAATCATCATCAGCTGAGACATCTGTTGAAGTAACCGAAGGGATGCAGTTTAGTAAAGGGTACTTATCACCTTATTTTGTAACTGATCCCGCCAAGATGGAAGTTGTGTTTAATAACCCCCTGATTCTTCTAACAACTAAGAAGATTTCGTTTGCACAGGAGTTGTTAACCGTATTGGAACTTTCAGTAGAGAAGAAACGTCCCTTACTTATTATTACTGATGAATTGGAGACTCAGGCCTTACAGATTCTGATTGTAAATAAGATGCAGGGAACTATTCAGGTAGCTGCAGTCAAGGCTCCTAGTTATGGGGCCATCCGTAAGGACATGATGCAGGATATTGCTATCTTAACAGGTGGCTATGTAGTGGATGAGAATGTAGGGTTGAAACTAGATCAGATAACTATTGATCAGTTGGGATCAGCCGATAGAGTTATTATTACATCCAACGATACTACAATCATTGGTGGGAAGGGTGAAAAATCAGAAATAGAAGAAAGAGTGGAACTAATAAGAGAACAGATCAAGAATGCCTTTAGTGAGTTTGATGGAGAAAAGATAAAAGAAAGATTGGCCAAGATGGCAGGTGGTGTTGCTATTATATCTGTTGGTGGTGGTTCAGAAGTTGAAATGAGAGAACGTAAAGATCGATTTGAGGACTCACTGAATGCAACCAGGGCAGCTATTGAAGAAGGTATTGTGCCAGGAGGAGGCATCGCATTATTGAGATGTATAGGAGTAGTTGATACAGTTCAGTATAAAAATCAGGATGAAGGTATAGGTGGATCAATTATTATGAAAGCCATACAGGAACCATTTAGAGTGATCATGGGGAATGCTGGACTACCTATTGATGTTATCTATAACAACATTATTGATCCACCAAATAAGGAGATGATCACTGATTATGGTTATAATGTTGATAATGATAAGTATGAATTGTTTTTTGATTCAGGTGTTATCGACCCTACAAAAGTAACAAGAGTGGCTCTAGAGAATGCATCATCTGTGGCAGGGTTATTATTGACCACTGAAGCTGTTGTTTATAATGTTAAGAAAGAGGAGAAGAGAGATGTATAGATATTTTATAAAGAATCAACGAGGCTCTGATATTGATATAAGTAAGGATGAGTTCATGAAAGAGTTTTGTCTTTCAAAAGAAGACATTGTGGAACATCTTCAGGCACAGTTACTATATCTTAGAGATGGACATAAGAACTATAAAATTCAACCTGTGGTGATTGGTGTAACAGTTGACAAGTTTGCTTCTATTGTAAACCACCTTTGTGAAACCTATAAAGGGTTTCTGCCTCTGAGTCTTTTCAATAAGAACTTAATTTCGATTAAATTACAGCCTAAGGGTAGCGAAATCATACGAATCGTTAATAGTGAGGCTATAAATACACAAGAATGACTAAAGAGGAACTGTTACCAGGTTGTATAGAATATTTTAATGGAGACAAATCAAGTGCTAGTATTTGGTTGGATAAATATGCACTCAAGGATAAATTTGGGTGTATCTATGAGAAGACTCCTGAAGATATGCATCATCGACTAGCCAAGGAGTTTGCAAGAATAGAGAAGAAATATCCCAACCCCACATCAGAAGAGAAGATTTTTGAATTATTTGATAAGTTTAAGTATTTAGTTCCTCAAGGGAGTCCGATGTTTGGGATAGGGAACGATTTTTCTATCACATCATTAAGTAATTGTTTTGTGATTGGTAATGGTGGAGACTCATACGGGTCTATAATGCGATCAGATGAGGAACAGATTCAGTTGATGAAAAGAAGAGGGGGAGTAGGACACGATCTATCACATTTACGTCCTGGTGGGTCTTTGGCTAACAATTCTGCACTAAATGATATGGCTGGGTCTGTATTATATGCACAGAGATTCTCCAATTCAACTAAAGAAGTAAGACAGGGTGACAGAAGGGGCGCACTTATGTTGAGTATGTCCATCAACCACCCGGATGCAGAGAGATTTATTGATTCAAAATTGGTGGATGGGGTAATAACAGATGCTAATATCTCTCTACGTATCACTGATAAATTTATGGATGCTGTGGTGAATGATTCAGATTTCATTCAAACCTTCCCTATTGATAAACATGTGTATGTAGGTCCAACTGACTTAATGGAGTATGATAAATTGTATACATATGAGTCTGGTGTTTACGTTAAAAAAGTAAGAGCAAAGAAGTTGTGGGATAAGATTATTTTTAATGCCTGGAAGTCAGCTGAACCAGGAGTATTGTTTTGGAATAAGATTATTGAAGAGAGTCCAGCAGATTGTTATGATGGATTTGAAACAATTGGGGTTAATCCATGTGCTGAATTGCCCCTACCGGATGGAGATTCATGTAGATTGTTGGTTCTTAACTTATATTCATATGTAAGAAACCCATTTACTCCAAATGCAGTATTCGATACTGATATGTTTGAATCAGATGTTAGAACAGCTCAACGATTGATGGATGATCTAGTGGATCTTGAAATAGAGAAGATAGATAAGATCATCTCTAAAGTAAAAAAAGACCCTGAATCAAAGGACATCAGAAAAGTAGAGTTGGAACTCTGGGAAAGAATTCATTATAAAGTATCAAAAGGTCGTAGAACAGGTTTAGGTATCACAGCAGAGGGCGATATGTTGGCAGCCTTAGGTCTGACATATGGGTCAGCAGAAGCTACAGAATGTGCAGTAAGAGTTCATAAGACATTGGCCACACATAGTTACATCTCATCTATGTTTCTGGCATCTGAACGTGGATCTTTTACAGGTTGGTCACAAGAACTAGAAAAAGATAACCCATTTATCAAGAGAATATTAGAAGAGATTAAAAATCATTACCCAGAACTTCTACCTTTATATAGTCAGTATGGAAGAAGAAACATTGCCAATCTTACTATAGCACCTGCTGGGACTACATCTCTAATGACTCAGACAACATCAGGGGTAGAACCCTGTTTTGCTGTTACTTATAAACGTCGTAGAAGAACTATTGATAAGTCCAAGGCTGTCTTCACAGATGATCAGGGAGAGATGTTTGAAGAGTTCTCAGTATTCCATCATAAGTTTATTGAGTGGTATGATTTGAACTGGTTCAAGTTGGATTCAAAAATGTTTGATATAGACTTCAAAAAACCACTAGAGGACTATAGTAAAGAACAATTAGAATCGATTATCTCCCTCTCACCCTACCATAAGGCTACCGCAGGGGATATTAATTGGGTAAACAAGATAAATATGCAGGGTCAGATCCAGAGATGGGTAGACCACTCTATATCGTCAACAACTAACGTTCCCAAGAATACACCAGTGGAGGTAGTTGATCAGATATATCGTAGAGCATATGCATCTGGGTGTAAGGGTACTACTATCTATAGAGAGGGGTCGAGATCAGGAATTCTACTTACTGAAGATAAGTTTACTTACATTGATGCTATAAAGAGACCTGAGACATTGGAGTGTGATATCTACCACAAGACGGCTCTGAAACAGGAGTGGATGATATTAGTTGGTAAGTTTGAAAATAAACCCTATGAGATATTTGCCTTTCCTGAACTACCAAATCACATTTTCCCAACTAAGATAACAAAGGGATTGATAAAAAAGATAAAGAGTTGTGTGTATCAATTATCAGGGATAGATGAATTTGGTAAAAGCTATCATCTACCCAATATTATTGATTTGTTGGATAATGGAGATAAGGTAAGTACCAGAAAGTTCTCTATTATGTTGAGACATCATATTGATCCTAAGTGGATTGTTAAAGATATAGAAGCATATACTATTGTGACTTCCTTTGATAAAGTTATTCAACGTGTATTACGTAATTATGTAGAGAATGATAAAAATTATTGTGAACATTGTGGAGGAGAACTAGTGAGTGAAGATGGTTGTTGGAAATGTCTTGGCTGTAATTGGAGTAAGTGTAGTTAATGTAATTAATTGATACAGAATGGGGAACAATGAAATTGGCGCAAGAAAACAGGCTTTTGATGCTAAGGTGTCAGCACAGAGAAATCTGGAGAAAATAAGAGAAAGAGAAAAGAAAATGAATAAGGAAGTAGTATTTGAAGAATTGAATGGGAAGATAGTAGTTCGTGAACGTTTCACCAGTAAAACAAAATAGAATGGAACACTCTGTTATTGACATTCCTCACGGTAAACAGGCCCTGATTGATTTACCAGTAGACATTACAGCAATGAACTTTGTTTTCAAATACTATGATGAAGACTTAAAAGAAGAGAGAGAATCACATATTGACCATTGGATGGTGGATGAAACTGAAACAACTCCAAAGAATTTTAAGGTACCAGCAAAAGAGTTTCGTAAACTACACACAGCCATTAATTATGCTCGGTGCATCTATGTCAAGTATCTAAAGAGTGAAGTAAGAAGAGTGAAGGGTTGTGATGAAGATATGTAGTTCATAATCATTATAAATTAGAGTTAAAATTTGTTTTATTGAACAATTTAGATTATATTTAGTATCGAATTTCAAAGAGAAGAGAATGAATAATTAGAGTCAAGAGAATCTTATAAGACTTGTATATATTGTTTTTTGTGTAATGGCAGTAATTGTAACATTGATAACTATATTTAAGATGTAAGAATGACAACTCAAGAAGAGAATATTCGTTTCGGTATTCACAAGAAGACAGGTGTGGATATAGAGAAGAAAGAGAGACCAACAAAGGGAAAGTTGGTTTATATGCATGGTAGTGAAGAAAGAGTACTATTCCATGATGAACCATTTGGTTTTCTTCAATCAATGAAACAGAAACTAGTGAGAGAGGGTAACGATCCGCGTACACTAAAAATCAAATACTAGATACTAATGAAGAAATGTCTAGTAAATGCAGAAGGTGAACATTGTGACAGACCAGTTGTTGGTGGAGGTAGATGTGACTTACATCAAGTAAAGAAACATTATGGTAAGAAAGGTGAAAGAGAAATGAAGATTCATAAACCTAAAAGCAGAAAGAAATGAGTAAGAACTATGTAGACCCAAAAGAATTGAGAGTAGGGAATTCAGTATATGTTAACTGGAATGATGCTGGACGTAAAGAAGAAATAAACTATGGTGTGTTTAATTTACCGGCTGGCTGTATGTCTGGTTGGGAAAATTCAACTGGGTGGAGAATGAATACGGCCCCTAATGGGTATGCTGTTCATATTGAGATGGTTAATCCAATTATTCTAACAAGTGAATGGTTAACTAGACTAGGGTTTGTTTGTGAAAAAGTAAATGAATTTCAAGAATATTGGTCAAGAGAAGATGACGAGGGAATGAAACTTGATTGGCTTACATTAAGTAGACACGACCCAGCTTCTTTTTATGTTTTAGGTAGAGTGACAGGAGATTATTTTTTATCATTCACTGAAAGGAGTGTCTATATATTTTATGTCCACCAATTACAAAATCTATATTACTCTCTAACAGGTGAAGAGTTATTAATTCAAGAAAAGAAGTAATCTATGAACTGGAAGTATTGGGTACCTGGTATACACTTCTTTCTAAGTCCCGAAGAAATATTATTGATGACATATAGTTGTAGAATGTATCACGCCACTATAAATATTACTATTTTAGTTGGACTGATGTATTATGTTGTGACGATTTAATGAAAGAGGAAGAGAGAATAAGACAACTTGAGATCTTGGTTAAGGGAACAGATGCAGAAAAATTTCTTGAAAAACCAAAATTCTCCCTATCTGAGAATCAGCATCAAAAGATGTCAAAGAAAGCCTCAAAAAGAGCCACTTGTAAACATTGCGGACTGGAATCAAACCATCACAATATCAGACAGCATCACAACGATAACTGTAAAATAAAAGGGAAAAGAGGGGATTTGGAACTAATTAAATTTCGAGAAGAACAGAGAAAGAAGAAAAAGAGGAAGAAAACATAATGGAAACACCATCAAAAGATATCGGAATAGAAGATTTAACAGAACTTGAGATCCTACCAGTGGGCACTGTTGTGGTACCGCCAGAGTTAGAAGATGCTCCGGAAGACATCCGTGAGGCCTATGTTCAGTGGATCAGTTGGGGGATGGATTCAACACGCAATGTTAGACGTTATTTTTCTTTTATAAACACCGTCACCTCTGAGGTTGAACAGGTTGATGCATTGGGACTCAACGGTCAGGCAGTAAAGAAAGCAAAAGATAAGAATATTTCATTGGAGGATCTTAAGAGACTACGTGATCTATGTGATGAGATGGAGTTATCAAAGAAACAAAAGAGTAGACTAAAGATGAAGTGGTTGAAATATGTAAGACCCCGAATGGGTTCTTCTGTATTTGATTGGCGTAAGGCTTTTATTATTGATATGTTTGCCAAATATGTATCCTTTGAAGAAGTGAAAAAGAATTTAGAGGATCTAGGATACATGGTAGCTATAGTAGATGTGCATAAGTTCTTCTTAAACAACAAAGATATAATAGAGAAGAAGAGAACCGACTTTCTGAGGTCAGCAAGAGATCATTATTTGGCCACAGACGCCGGTAGAATGGAGACGTTGGCTATCCTTCATACACGGTTCATGAATCTGTTCAATCAAGCCTATTCTGCTACCAATCAGAACAAACCTGAACTAAGAGCTTTATCACAAGAGATAAGGGCTATCATAGAACAGGCAAGAAAAGAAATAAAGGGAGAAGAGATAAAATTAACGGTGGATGGAAAGATAGATATCAACGCAAGTCTCCAAGCAGCAGCAACCATTCAAGATATCAGTAAAAAGCTACCAATTAATATCATCCCTATCTATCTGGTGGCAGTAAAACAGGGCATCAATCCTAACAATATTCTAGCCTCGTTGGTTGGATCTTTCTATAGAGATTTCAATGGTTTCAATCGTATGAATTCAAGAGGAGTGGCACCAACAACTATGGATCTTATTCGTAATTATGATTGGAATGAGATCCGCCAGTATCAGGAAAATAAGAAAGAGAAAGTAGAAGAGGTGGTAGACTATGAAGAGATACCATTTATAGAGGCCGAGAAGATAAAGAGTAAGAGAGAGAGATTGTTGGAAATGATAAATCGTCAGGTAGACCAAAAACCAGAGTAACTATAGTGTTATCAATGGTTTGACAGATCTAGTTATTTATAGTCATTATAAATTAGAGTTTTTCTTAAAAATAGTTGCAGAAAAATTAGGAGTCTGTTGGTAAAATTAATACTTTTACCATCTGTTACAAACAAATAAAAAGGAGGGTATATGGCAGAAGAATTATTCGAAATGTTTGGTCAGGCTTTCCAACCATCTTCAACAAAAGAAATAAAGTGGATAAAGACCAGAATCAGTAAGGGATCAATACTGGTGGAGTTAGGGACGGATCTTACCATCAACTATGTAAGAGTGACACACATGATATATACATGTAGAGGTACTGAAATACTTCGTACTGATGAGGTTACAGAAGATTACACAGTGGATATGTTTTTGGACCTGGTGGAACATTATCGTAAAATATTTGGTGGAAAATGAAAGATCTAGAACAACCCCTAAAAATAGTACCAGATACTCAGTTGGTTGCTGAGTTTCAGAAAGAGTATACTTTGAAAGCTAAAATGGTAGTTCAGAGAGGGTTAATTTTATATGGAATGGATCTGGAACAGATGAAAGCAACCAAGGTGAATATCACAAAGAATGTGATGGTAGGAGTAGATGGTAAACCTATAAAAGAGAATCGAGCACAGTTTGAACCTAATGTCATCTATGTCTGGGCCACTAACGAATACAATGCAATGAGAAAGGTACAGAGAGACCTGGAGAAGTTCATAAGAAATAACAAAGAGAAAGAGATTAGAGACAACAAGGTGTTGGACGGGCATCAAATGTGAGAAAGATTTAGTTGGGAAGATCGTTTAACGGTAGGACGTTCGGCCTGAAACCAGATTGAGATTGATTTAGTTTGGGGGTGCTGATCATATAGGTTCGAATCCCTCCAGGTCCACATTCTTATAACTTATACCAATGGAAAACAAAGAGAAAGAAAAAGCCTATTATAAGGTATTGAAGACTATAGAAAGTTGTACTAACTCACTACAACTGTCTTCTGCAAGAAAGTTCATAGATCAATATCAGATAGTATATCTTGTACCGTCAGATGAACTGTTTCATTTGAATTTGATGTTGGAAAAGAAGATAGAAGAACTATCAAATATAGAATAGGTTATGAAATCATTTCTACAATCATTTATCTTACTTCTACAAGTGGTTCTTCTGGGGGTAATACTATTACTCATCTTGGTATTTTGGATGAGTCCTAACGCATTAGGACGCAGATGTGCTGAATTCAAATCTACCTATGATTCTGTATTAATAGTTCATAGTCACTTCTACCAAGAGTAAAAATTAATTTTTTTTTTAATCAATTCCTTTATAATTTTATAACTTGATAAGTAAAGTTATAATTTTGTCTTTATGAAAACAACAAATTAATGGAAACGATCCTCAAATCAGATCTTGAGAAATCAGTAAAACTAGGTGAAGTAGAAGTATTTACAGCCGAACAGATTAAACAGTTTGCTACGGATGCATATGAAGAGATTCAGAAATCAGTAGACGGACAAGATAAGATGTATGCTGAGGTTGCTTCTGAAGTAAAGAGTTTCAAACCAATTAAGGTATGGGATGATAAGACTCTGGAGAAGTCTATTATGTTTATACGTCCAGCACAGATCAGATGGGATGAACCAGTTGGTGATGATATTTGTAAGTCACGTAGTGGTACCTATCTGAATACCCCTGAGAACCGTAAACTGGGTAGGGTTGGGAAGAAGTATGGAGTTGAAGTAACTGAAAAACCTGAGGAAGCAGATAACTATAGAGCACCTGGAGCCGTTTATACAAATAAACAACTCAATAGAATGGCAGCTGAACAAGAAGTTACAGAAAGTGGAATAAATGATCTTAAAACAGTTTTATCAAAGAGATTTAAGGACCCAGAGAGTCAAGAGTATCATGATAAAGTTCAAGAATTAGTTAAGAGGTATCTTAAAAAGTATACCCCAAAGTCTAAACATAAGATGATTGATGAACAGTCATGGATGGAGGATGAAATGTTTGGTGGGGGTGAACACAAAAATGTAAAAGAGACTATCAACTATCTTAATGAACTTATTCAAGATATTACTAGTGAGAAAGACTAATTTCGACAATAATATAAACACCCTATAACAATGAAACAGTACGTTTTTAGTCCCATAGATAACTCCTACAAGATCAGTTATCTCACAAATGGGATAGTTGATAATGATCGTTTATTTATCAACGAAATTAAGTCAGAGAAGGCTGGAGTGGTAACAACTGGTCTTATAACAGAGGCAAAGGCTTTACATTTTCCTCATGATTATGTAGAGACAACAGAAAAGATTCTGTATGCTTTTGCAGTAGCCAATGGTTTGAACCTGGAAGTGTATGAAGACCGTCACGCAATGGTGAATCTCAATGAGACACTTAGTAATTTCTTAACATTCTCAGTAGACCATCAGTCTGGTGCCGCTGTTATTGACCACACAGCCAAGACAATTGCTATCAATGTGGCTAATGGATCAACAGTGACCGATTTGAAGTCAACATTTACTGTCACCAACGGAGCAACTGTTAAGATTGGTGCAACAGCACAGGTAAGTGGTACTACAGAGAATGATTTTACAGGTGCTGTTACATATATTGTAACCAGTCACGATACTACTGCACATATTGACTATGTAGTTACAGTAACTGTTCTTTAATCATCTCATCTATTCCGAAAATGTTTATAAAGCAAAGAAGGAGTAATGGGAAACTATCAAGATGTCAAGAGGGTTGATGAAGATATTGCAAAGTTGACTATTGAGAAGAGTTTACTTCTTGAGAAACAACTACAGTCTAATGATGTTGATTCAATTTACAAAGCTCAGTCATACCTCCAAGAACTAGATAAGAACAAAAAGAAGAAGGATATTCGTTCGTTTCTGTTTGATCCATTTGATGCCTACTATACAACAGGTGGATATAAACAACAACGTAAACGGGTATCCTTCGATGTTTTAAAGAAGGTAGGCGATACACCTATTGTTGGTTCTATTATTAATACAAGGGTTTTTCAGATTCAGAACTTTCTTCGATTCACTGACAACGATAAAGAGGAGGGTTATATTATTCGTAAGAAGAGATCATTGTTTGAACCAAAGAAAAAGGGTGAAGAAATAAAGAAGGAAGACCAACAGAAGATTGAGTATATTGTAAACTTTTTGGAGAATGGTGGATTAAGGGGGAAGTGGGACATCAATGATGATCTTCACGACTTTGTTAGAAAGACGATGAGGGACTCACTATCTTATGATCAGTTGTGTGCAGAGTGTGAAAGAAACCGTAGATTTGAATTAATTGGGTTTACAGCTGTTGATGGTTCTACTATTAGGATATTGGAAACAGTAGACCCAAGATTCAAGGTACAATCTGAACAGAAGTATAAAACGGTGTTTGGTCAGTTACCACGATATGCTCAGGTGTATCAGAGTAATGTGATGAAGAATGAATTCACCAAAGAAGAGATTATCTATTACCCATGGGAGTTGATGTATGCACAACGTAACAAGACATCACAGATAGATAAGAATGGGTATGGGACATCAGAAATTGAAGTACTGCTCGATATCATAACCTGGTCACTCTGGGGCATGCAGTATAATGGGAATTTCTTTAAACAGGGATCAAATCCTAAAGGTTTTATCAACCTAAAGGATGGTGGTGCCAATATGGATATTGTTAATGATTTCCGACAGACCTGGAGACAGATGATAGCGGGAGTTTCGAATTCTCATAAAATCCCTGTTTTCAGCGGTATTGACTTGGAGTGGATTGATTTACAGAGTAATAATAAAGATATGGAATTCCAACAATGGATGGAGTTCTTAATTGTTATGCTTTGTTCAGTTTACACTATCGATCCATCAGAACTGGGTTATCAGTTTCAGAAGGTAGCACAAATCTTTGGACAACAGGGACAGAAAGAAAGAGTTCAACATTCTAAGAAAAAAGGATTAAAGCCATTATTGATATTTTTAGAGAAGGTGTTGACCAAATGGATTGTGTCCGAGATTGATAATGATTATGAACTCAAGTTCACAGGCATTGATAATGAAGACGAGGCAGAAGTAGTAGATATAACGAAAAAGAAGTTGGATGCAGGTATTGTATCTTTTGAATCAGAATTTGAAAAAGAGATGGGAAGACCTTATAATCCAAAAACTGATACTATATTAAATAGTACTTTTCAACAGGCTCAACAGATGAAGATGTATGGTGGAGAAGGTAGTAACGGAGCAGTTGATGAGATGACAGGTGAACCAGAAACAGGACAACAGAACCCATTTGAAGAATATAGTCCAGATCAGAATCCTATTGGTGGAGGGAAACCTGGTCCACAGATGATGAAGTCATTACAGTCCGACCCTATATTGAGTCAGGCTATGAAATATATCGATGAAAATTTAAATGTAGACTAAAATGAATATTGAAGATAAGATCAATCAGAAACGTAAAGAAGAAGAAAACTTCATCCAGAAGTCACTACCTGTAACATTTGGTGAGATGAAAGAAGATATCATTAAAGCCAAGAAGGCCGAGATAGGTACTATATCAACTCATGGTGGTGTTAAAATGCGTAAGGAAGCAAATGGGTGGGTTCCTGTAAAAGAGGGTAGTGGAGAAAAGAAAACGCAAGATAACGAAGAGAAACCGGGTGTAACACCAGAAGAATTAGCTGAACATGCTACAAAGGTATCAGAGGCTGCCTTAATGAATGCAACCAAACAATCTACTGATCCATCGGTACGTCAGGCAGCTCATAAGGAACTCCAACGTAGGAAGAACGAGGAGGCACAGGAGACATTTAAGGCACCTGAGGGTGAGAAAAAGAAAGATGAAGAACCCGATATGAAAGATATGATGAAGAGGGGTCTTCATGCAGCCGATAATAAGAAGAAAGAGACTGAGTCTGGTGGATCTAAGAAACCCCCAGTTGAACCACCTAAAGTAGATGAGAAGGCCAGTGAAGATGAAAAGTCTAAGAAGAAAGAAGAACCAAAAAAAGAGGGAAAAGAAGGGTTAGGTAAAACTAAGAGTGGTAAAGAGATAAGTATCACCCAGAATGCCAAACTGGAAGCAACCTACACTCCTCAGGATCATATGGATGCTGCTTACACACTATTAGATGGTTTGAAGAAGATGAAACCAGAAGATGCAAAGAAAGCAAATGATAGAATTGCTGATGCATTTGATAGGCATATAGCTTCAGCCAAACATAAGGCTTTACAGAATATTGTAGAGAAAGAAAAGAAGAATAGAGAATCTAAGAAAGATTAAGTTTTTTTATTGGTACTCTATTTATTAATTTTATATACAATTATAGAAAATGTTGTATAAAAAATGAAAACTTATCAAATAAGATTATTTCCATCAAAAGACCAGATAAATCAATTACAGGAACTATCCGATATAAGAAAAAATATATGGAATAGATT
>Ga0247841_10006484_pt1 | contig 18013 bp, 14 predicted proteins | sample LaCruzMarch2015__2_FD_192410 | JGI IMG/M metagenome (GOLD analysis project Ga0247841, IMG submission 192410) | Freshwater microbial communities from meromictic Lake La Cruz, Castile-La Mancha, Spain - LaCruzMarch2015_18m | ecosystem: Environmental > Aquatic > Freshwater > Lake | place: Spain... | reverse complement strand
TTTAAGTTCTTGAAATTTAGCCACAATGTTCCTCCGAAAGGAGAAACATCATATCAGAATCGTCACATCAATTCAAAAAATTTATTGAGATAGGTTCATATAATCTTAGTAAAAAAATAATTCGTATTTAATAAAAAATCAATCATATGATATAATGTTAATTATACCTACTTAAAAATGGTGATTGTAATGTCAGTAAATGCGATAGAAAGAAGTTATTATTTAAGATCTAGTCATGCTTCCGATCAAACTAAAACAGCTAGTTTGAAAACAAAACGAGCTGCTCAACCGACTTTTAAAAAAAATATTCACCAAAGCAAAACAAAAAAAATGACCTCCGGTTTATCAGCGAACTCTTTAAAAACAGCTAAAAAAACAAAACGTGCTGCGGTAGCCGATTTGAATCCAAGCGCTCCAAAAAAGAAAAAACTACCATCCAAGCCAGGTAGTATATTAATTAGTTTAGATCAGCAAGTAGTACGTCTTACTCATAATATGACGTTGCATTGCGCAGAAATTCCCAAAACTTTAGCCGGAAGGATTATACAACATCACCTGGCAATTCAGGATGATGAGCTAAAAAGCCTATCTCAATTAGCTGTTAGTTCATACGATTCAGATTTATCTCAACATGGGATTCGCCAAAATTTAGCTATCATTCGTATCAATTCAGAGGTTGGAATGGGTGTCTTTTTAAAACCAGATCAAAAAGCCATTCCAAAAGGAACTTTTATCGGACTCTATGCAGGCGACTATGTTATTTCATCTGAAAGCGAGGCGCACAATACTTCCTATCTGATGGGCGTTGCTGATGCGAACTTGACAAAACAAGAAGTTAGCCAAATTGAAGAGTCGATACCAGAAGAGCAAAGTTGCCACTATATGATCGATATCGACGCTAAGATTAGAGGAAATTTTACTCGCTTAATCAATCATTCAACGGATGATTACAATCTTGAAACTCGATTTGTTGAATATAACAAAACCCGTCAAATCGCTTTATTTACCAAAAAAAAGATCAATCCGGGCGAGCAGCTTTTATTTAGTTATGGCACAGACTATTGGAAACAAATTAAGATAACGCCATCTCCAATGAGTCCAACAACATATAAACTAATCGCTAAGAAAATAGATTAATGGCAAGCATACCCAAAGATCTTGAAAAACAAGAAGAAAGTGGCAATAAACTATACGGTGTCGGCCTGAAGCTTTGATTTTTGAGGGTGAGATTTTGCGTTCCAATGTGTTGCGGAGATCGAAGCCAACCCGACAGCAGTATAAATATAACAACGCTATTTATACCGAACGTGACTCAAACTGATCTTGTTCCCATTTTTGGTCGAAAACTTTGGCAAGGTATCGGGAAGCCGGAGTCTGGATCCAGCCGGTCATGAGCCTATTTTTGTCTACGATTGGCTCGACAATCGCCAATTTGCAATCAAACCCGTTTTCCCACTCCATCTGGCGGCGGAGGTCGCTCCAGCAAAAAATCCCCTTGATCTCTCGAAAGGTTCTTGCGCTGTAATCGCGGACTCGCTCGGTCAGTTGCTGTAAGTAGTTTGCTTGCGCTTGATCGTCTTGTTCAAAGCCGCTGCGGCCCCATTTTTGGATTCTGGAATCTGAGCCATACTCAGTGATGTAGACTTGATTCGTAATTGAAAATGCCTCGTCGAGAATCTTGTCCATCGCATCCGCTTTCCAGCGCGGACCAAACCTCATCACAGTTCCTCCCGGCTCGCAGGTAGAGCCGAAGCTGAAGAAAGGGAGATTTTGAATTACTGAAGGAAGTCCCGGATAGGTCTTTCCATGATTAAGGCCCATCTTGATCATGGGATTCGGATAAGCTTGCACTCCGATCCGCATTAGGAAATGGTTATTGGCATCAAACTCCTCTTTAGGAACTTCAAACTGAATGTTTGCCATGAATGGGAATTCAAAGGAGTAGCGACCGTCTTTGAAAAACTGATAGACAGGAGTAAAGCCGAATTTGGTAAAAATATAAGAAAAAAGTCTTTCAAGCCAGTTACCCGCGGCTGTATCGAATTTAAGCCACTGGTGAGTGACGCCAATCTTTTTATCGGGATGAAGCTTTGCGACTGCTTGGTGGAGTTTGCAGTGCGCAATCAGCATATTTCTCGTGCTGATTCCCGCTGCATGTACGCGTTTTGACAGGGAACTTCCTTCGGGGAGGTCAGTTGGATAGACTTCTCGTGTTTGTTGGAATGCTTTGACTCCGAGTTCATTGAATGACCACCAGTCTTTGACAGTCGGAAAGAGTTGCATTGCCTTGAGAGCAAAGTTGACGTAGAGGTCGATATTTTCCATCTTCTGAAAAGCGCCTGATTCATAGAACCATTCAGGAAGAACGAAATGGCTGAGGGTGACAGAGGGAGTGATATCGGCTTCAAGAAGCATCTTGATAAAGTTTCGATAGAGATCAACGGCTTTCATATCGATCTCGCCGGATCGCGGTTCAATAACAGACCACTCGAGAGAGAAGCGGTGGGCGGTGACGTTTTGGGATTTGAGCATTTTGATGTAAGCAGTTGGATCAGAGAGGATATCAGTGAAAAAGTTCTGATAATCAAACCCCTTTGGATGGATTATGTGTTGAGGTTTTTCCATCCATTTATCCCAGTCGCATTTACCAAAGAGTTTTGGCGCCGCAGCCCATTTTGTCCCTAGACCAGACGTTTGGAACATGGAAGCGGCAAAACCTCGCATTGCGGGGGGCCAAGCGGGGTTGGCAGGGATTATGTCGGCTGTTTTTAGAACGGTGATAACATGCTTTTGAGCGAGCCAATCATAAGTCAACGTGAGGGGTAATATGAGAAGACAGCAGTTAAATGCAAAGAAATTTTTTACACAGTGCGCCGTTTTTTGTATTCTTGAGCACTTCTCTATAGTCAGATTCCCGTGATCCCAGTGGATTATTTCCGGAGGGGGGAGAAGACAGCGTTCGAGGCGTGTAAAGGTAGCCATAAAATCTTCGTTTTCGGCCAATAACTTTACACATGTTAAGATTTAATGAATAAGATGAATTCTGATTTTAAGATTTGATTTTTTTTGAGTGCGGCCGGTTGATGAAGGTTTCATCTTCCTCGTCGTAGTTATCCCCTTCTTCTTCGGCTTCATCTTCATCTTCTTCTCCCACGATGTCTTCTTTTGAAGAATCCGTAGTAGCTGTCTTTGATTCCGATGGATTTGTTGAAGCCAAAGGATTCGTTGAAGCTGTGGGAAGAACGATTGGCACAGGATCTGTATGCCGAGCGGGAGGCGTGGGCGATGGCGTCGTACCGACGATATTCGCTAAAGAATTTGAAGAAGCAGCGCCGCTGATCGCATTGGGAGCTTGAAAAACTCCAGGACGCGTGGTTACTGATGATAACACAGCTCCCTGTGTCACAATAGAGGGGTCTGCTACGGAAGGTGTCTTTATGCCGGGGTTTGCGGATCCCTGAACTCCTGGAGTTGTTGTAGAGATTGGAGCTGAACGGCCGGGAGCGTTCTGATTTCCCGGGATTCCTGGGGGCGGTGTGAATGTTTCAGAAATGGCTGAACCCGAATTGGTAAAAGTCGGCGTGCCGGATGTTCCTTGGGGCGTTCCGGGTGTTGCGGCAGAAGTTGGGTGCGAAAAGCCGGAAGTATCTTGATTCTTTAGGATATTGGAGGAAGGGACAGATGGAGAAGAAAGTGATTCGTTTGCGCCGGAAGGCGATGTATTTAAAGCTCCTTTTTGTTGTGTAGCGGAGGCTCCGGAAGTGACGTCAGGTGCTGAGACGCTCAAGTTGGGCTTAGCAGCGTTTGACGCAGTGACAACGGGTTCTTGAGTAGGGATATTTGACTTAACGGTCGGCGTTGCGGCAGGTGCGCTTGAAGAGTTTATAGAAGTTTTTTGAGCCGCTGAAGGGTTTAGTGGAGACGAGGCGCTCGATGGTGCGTTTGAAGAGTTTATTGTCGTTTGTTGAGCGGCCGAGAGGGGTTGTGACAAAAAAGCACTCGATGGCGTAGTTGGTATAGCGGCGGATCCGGTTTGAAAAGCTTGTTCCCGTGGGCTGGAAACAACGTTAAGAATTGCGCCTGAATTGATTATTGATGGTGAACTTGCGAATGCTTGGTTAGAAGGTTCATTTGATGTTTTTCCGGGATTTTGACTATTTGATGTCAAAAGAGTCTGAGGGGGGGAAAGATTTAGATTAGGCGAATGAATTGCCGAGGAAGTAGGCGTAAATTGAGCGGCTGAATTGTTCAATGGCGCCGATGATGAACTGGGATTGGTTGGGGTGTTTGCAGGATTTAAAATCGCAGAGTTGGTGGTTGATGCGGCGATTAAAACGGGGGAAAACGAATTGTTATTGGGCGTAGCTGAATTTTGTTGGTTTGGTGCGGCGGCAGGAGGTTGTGAGGCGGGGGGGGATGAGGCAATTAAAACAAATTGCTGAGATGACGCTGAATTAGCCGGCTGGTTGAAAAATCCGCGACTATTTGTCTGTTCTAAATAAGAGTTAAGAACCGAACTTATTCTAAGTATAACTTCTCGAGCGTCTTGATGATTCATTACTGGTCTTTCAACCAAAGCATTTTGAACAATATTTCGAAGAAGTTCGTCGCAAGGATTTGCCATCTATAAATCCGGCCTTGTCTTATACTATTTATTATATCAAATGTGTGGATTTATTTCACTTTATTCAATTTATTTTATTATTGTTATTAAATTCGAATTTGTACGTTTTATGCAAATTCTTCGCAATCTGTTGATTACGTACAAAGTCGAGTTAAAATTATAACCGGTATTATCGTAAATATATAGATTTAATTGGGTTATTATCGCGTAGGTGATGTTTTTCGTTGATTATTACATGGGTTTGTTTATCTTTGTGTAAGTTCTTTTACTTTAAATGGTTATGTTAAAAAAATTCTTTCAGTTCATTTTTCTAGATATCAGGTTATTATCTTTGGCCGAAGATTAATGAGAAAAATCGATTAACTTTTAAGGTAATATGCATTCAATCGTGTCAAACTATCTGTCTTCATATTTGCAAAGTGCCGGACATGAAAAATCATGGAATATTCTAGATACGATCGCTTCCGCAGCGATTATTGGCGGAGGCGTTGCTTGTGCCTCCATCGGCCGTCTCAGGCTTGTTCCATTAGCAGCCATAGCGGCGGGAACCGGAATGCTTGCTCTGAATTTTAAGCAGCATTGCGAAGGAAGGTCTTGGTCTGTTGCAGTGCATTCAAAGAAGTTTTGGACCAATGCTTTCTTGATTGCTGCATTAGCTGCTCCTATTTTTTATTTTACACGGATCAAAGGATGTGTACCTGCTGATGTTCTGCCGTTACAATTGGCTCATCCTACCGGTTCCATGGCAAGCGATATTCTCGATTTTGCATCGATAGCTCATCTGCAAAAGATCTATGGGATTTCAATTGAGGAACATCCTTATATATCATATTTCCCCGTCTCAGCAGGCATGAATTTAACGGAAAGTTTCAGGCAGTTATTGCGTAAGGATTGGAAAACGGTTGATGCATTGGGCACTACACATATCGAGCTGGCCGGACATCTGAGAGCTCTTTGGGATTCGTTGCCGCGTTGCAATAATTATTGGTTCGGTCAGAGAAAACCTTCGATTTTAGATGGTTTTCATTTGTTTTTTTATGATCCCAACAAGCTGGAGAATAATACGGTTGGCAATGGATCCGGCATGCAATTATTAAATGGTTGTTTTGGTTGTAATCTAGGCGCTTCAACTGCGGGATTTAATGATCATTTTAATCCGTCTTGCGTTGCCGATGTGATGAATCCGATCAATGGCGTGGGAATGAAAATCAGATTCAACTATTTGAATGACGGCTCCATCGATAGCATAAAAAAATATGGTTATTATGGAAATCCGGACTCGCCCTTTTCTTCTAGTCGAATTGATCCTGTTCGCCTCGTTGCGCTTTTAACGGGTCAAGATCCATGTTCGATACAAAAATCAATCAATCAGCCCTGCGTTTGAACGTATCGCTTGCCTTGAGTCCCATCCCTTCAGGGTGGGTTCAAGACAAGCGATATGATAACGCGGTAAGCGGCGGAAGAATCTCCTCCTTTCAGGGAGAAGATCTTCAATCGATTAACTTTTAAGGTAATATGCATTCAATTGATTATTAGATAGATAGGGTGAAAAACCCTAATAAATGCCGGCGTTTAACAGATCGCTGGCAGCTTGAATGGAAGGAGCTGTTGGACTGAATGTAGAAATAATGAGTGGAATTTTGGGGAAAAGTGAGGTGTCGAGCGGGTCTCTTAATGATATGAGAATCATCGGTTTTTTGATGTTGCATAGAATTTGTAATAATGTCGTTTGGGCCGGATTTTTCCATGCGTTATAAGAACAAAATATAATCATATCCGACTGGTTTACAAGCTTTTGTATAGAAAATATTTCTTCAGCGCATGGAATAAGCGATTGATAAAATAAAGCTGAGGTTTTTTTTCCTATGGAAGCAATCTCGGTTTGAAGAATCGTTTCTCGTAAAAATTCCGGAGCAAAGAGAGCAATGCGAGATTCTTTAATCGAAGGAATCGGCCCGTTTTGGATCGTATGAAGAGCTAAAGCGGCGATTTTTTTTGAAATCTCTCGATGTTCAAACGAATCTGTGGGTTCTGTTTGCTGTATGGACGATGAAAGTTTATAACGTTTTTTCAAACTTAAAATTCTTTCCAGGGATTGGTCGACTCGCTCTTCTGAAATGCGATTGGTTTTTACCGCGTTGACGAGGGCTTGATGAATTTTTTGAATTTCTCGAACGGAGAGATCAAGATTATCTCTCGTTCTGAATAACCTTCTACCTCCCAAATTCAAAATATCACAACCTGCATTGAATGCACGAATGGCCGCTTCTTCAACTGAGTAATCGCAATTTTTCAAAACGCCTTCCATCAGAAGAGAATCAGAGATAATTACGCCTTGAAAACCAATTAAATTTCGCAAAATCAAGAGGATGTTGCGAGAAAGCGTCGCACAGTTTTCCGAGTCCAGTGAAGGAACCATGATATGCGCCGTCATTACGGTGTCGGCTAGATCGTAAAGTTCTGAAAAGGGGAGTAGTTCATTTTCACATAATTGGTCGATGGATTTGTTGACAATCGGCAGATTTTCATGAGAATCGATCTCAACGTCGCCATGACCCGGAAAATGTTTTAATGAAGTGATGATTCCCGCCTTATGATAGCCGTCGAGAGCTTTTCTTGCGAAAATGGATACGGATTTTGGCGAATCGCCAAAAGATCGAATACCAATGACGGGATTTCTCTCATTGTTGTTGATGTCAACAACAGGGGCCAGATTCATGTTTACGCCAACGGCCATCAATTCCTGTCCCATTGCATATGCGGCCTCTTCTGCTAAATCGGGATCATTTGTCTTGCCGAGAGCCATATTTCCGGGGAAAATCGTAAATCCGCGATTCAGACGAGAAACCAGTCCGCCCTCTTGATCTACAGCAATCAATAGAGGAATAGGCGTTTGATTTTCGAGAGTGAGTTTCTGCAGATTTTCGTTCAAGGACCGCACTTGCTCAGGACTGTCTAATCCATTCGCCCAGTTGTAAAAAATCACTCCACCAACATGCACCTCTTGAACTAACGCTTTTGCGTCCTCATTGGCCTCTTTTCCATTAAAACGAACCATTAATAATTGGCCAATTTTTTCGTCTAATGTCATTTCGTTGGAAGCAAAACAAGTCATTGTCGCTAAACAGAATACGATTTTTGAAATCACATTCATTTACACCTTAACATTGCGATTCATCAACAAAGCATCGGCCAAAACCAATGCAGTCATGGCTTCAACAACGGGAACGGCACGAATCGCCACACAGGGGTCGTGGCGTCCTGATTTAGGGAGTTGAAACGCTGCTTTTTCTTTGTTCAGATTGACTGTTTGCTGTGGCTTTTGAATACTCGATGTCGGTTTGAAAGCGACGCGAAAAAATAGGGGCGAGCCCGTCGAGATGCCGCCGAGCGTGCCCCCGGCAAAATTCGTAGCAGTGCGAACATGACCTTGTAAGTCGATATCAAAGATGTCGTTATGTTCAGAGCCCTTCATGCGCGCAGCAGCAAAGCCTGAGCCAATTTCAAATCCTTTGGAAGCCGAGATCGAGAGCATGGCTGATGCGAGCATCGCCTCAAGTTTGCCGTAGACAGGATCTCCTAAAGCGGCAGGAAGATGGGCCACGCAGGAAACGATGCCGCCTAACGAGTCTTGCTCTTCTTTGATTCGTTCTAATTTTTCGATCATTTGGATGCTGGCGGTCTCGTCCGGACAAAAAATCGGGCACGTTTCGATTTTTTTACGCAGTTTTGGCAAGCTGGACAAGTCTTGATCCCGAATAGAAATGCCTCCAATTTCAGAGATAAAAGCAGCGCATTCAATCTGAAAATGAGCTAGCAGCTTTTTGGCTACAGTTCCGGCAGCTACCCGCGCGACGGTTTCTCGAGCAGATGACCTTCCTCCGCCGCGGTAGTCATAAATATTGTATTTTTCCAAATAGGTAAAATTCGCATGACCGGGTCGGTAAAGATCCTTAATCGACTCATATTGGCTGCTATCGGCATCGTGGTTTTGAATTAGGATCGCAATCGGCGCGCCGGTCGTTACACCTTCAAATAAACCGGAGAGAATTTCAGCGCGATCATTCTCTTTGCGAGGTGATGTATAAGGGTTTTTTCCGCTTTGACGAAAGGAGAGCTGATGATCGATTTCTTCTTTGCTTAGAGACAATCCGGCTGGGCAGCCATCAATGACAACCCCGATCGCAGGACCATGCGATTCTCCAAATGTCGTGATTCGAAATATTTGACCAAAAAAATTAGCAGCCATTCGGCGGTTCCTCCAGAATGATGATTGAACGTAGAACTGCAATCACGCCATCTTCATCGAGAAGGTCGGTATTGATGCGCCTTGCGCCAATCGATTCATAGATTGATTTGCGCTCTTGATAAATTTTTCTAAGCGAGCCGACGGGATCGTCTGCGTTGACAAATGCCGGAATTCCTTGATCAAAAATTCGTTTTTGAATTGTGTCAAAGCCGGCTTCCAAATAGACTATTTGGCCAATTTTTCGCAGAAAATCTACATGATCGGGATTGAGGACCGTTCCCCCGCCCAAAGCGATCACTGAGTCAGTAATGGAAGTTAAAGAATGGATTGCAGCGCTTTCAAGAGTCCGAAATGTTTTTTCGCCTAAAACTTGATGAATTTCACGGACCGAAAGTTGTTGGCCTGATTGTTCTAGATAGCGTTCAATAATTAGATCGTCGGTATCGATAAATGGGCGATGCAATGCAAATGAGAGCCGTTTGCCAAAATGCGTTTTTCCCGAGCCCTTAAAACCAAATAAAATGATATTCATCGGTGAATCTTGGCTCCAATTAGTTGTAAATCATCATAGAAGGTTGGGTAGGTTTTGGCGATGCACTCAACCCCGTGAATGGTGCTGGACGATTGAGCTGCTAGAGCTGCGACAGATAGACTTAGAGCTAAGCGATGGTCATGATAGGTATTTAGAGAAGCTCCATGAAGTTTCGATTCATGGATAATCAGACCATCAGGTTTTTCATCTATGACGGCACCCATTTTTTTCAGCTCCCGTGTGATTGAAGCAATTCGGTCCGATTCCTTTTTTCGAGCAATGGCTGCGTTTATAATTTCAGTGCGGCCTTCGGCAAAGCAGCCGATAACAGCTAAAATCGGAAGGGCATCGATAAAATCATTGATGTCGATTCGGATTCCTTGCAGGCGGTGGCCCTTTTCTACTATGAGCGTACGTTTTTTTTGATCGATCTTGAACCGGGCGCCCATCTGCTGGAGAGTTGGAATGATTGCTTTATCTCCCTGAATGTCATCCATATCGATATTGTGAATCGTAAGTGAGGATTGGGTGATAAGAGCTGCGGCGATGGGAAACGCTGCGGAGCTAAAATCGCCGGGCACTTCGTAGTTGAATCCCTCAATATGCGCGGATCCATTCATGCGGTAATGGGTATAATTTTTGGCGGCATAGGGGATCCCGAGTCTTCGAAACCAATCTAAAGTGAGGTCAATCCAGGGTTTTTCTCCCGGCTGGTTGACTTCGATCTCTATCGGATGCGGTGCGAATGCACCGGCAATTAATAGACCTGAGACCGGTTGAGAGTCTTGTCCGTTTAAAGCGGCTTTATTTTGGGTGAAGGGGCCTTTAATTACGATTGGAGCATAGCCATCGCCGCGGCTGGAGATGGCGATGGCGCCAAGCTGATTTAACCCGGATAGGAGGGGAAGGACAGGCCGGTTATGACGAATTGAGGCGTCGCCGGTTAAAATAGTATATTGAGGAATGAGGCCGGCAAGCGCGCCAATAAAGCGGAGAACCTGACCTGAATTACCGCATTGGATCACATCATCTGCAATATGCGCTTTTCCGGCAAAACCTTTGATTTTTAAGGAAGTCGATTCGATAGCGACCTCTGAGCCTAGTAATCGGACGGCTTGGATCATCGAGAGGCTGTCCGGCGAGGGAAGGAATTGTTCGATTCTCGAAGTTCCATCAGCTAAAGCGGCAAATAGGATGGCTCGCAATGTATGGGATTTCGAAGAAGGAATCGTCAAGCTTCCTTTGAGCGTTGATGGTTCGATTGATAGATCAGCCATATGTCTTTTCCATCCAAATGAGCGTGGATTCAAGTTCTTGTTCGGCGATTGTTCGGCAATAGTCTCCGTCAAAGGGGATTGCATGACCGATTCGATCGATCATGACAAAGCGTGTTTGTTTGTGAATGTTTTTTTTGTCATATAACATCGCCTCGATCAGTTTTTTTCGATCATACGTTTTAGGAAGATAAAGAGAAAATCGATGAAAAAGCGATTGAATTTGTTCAAACTCCTTTTCGGATAAATAACCCAAGTTCATGCTCAATCGGCTTTCGATTACACAGCCAATTGCAACTGCGATACCGTGAGACATTTCATAACAAGAAATCGCTTCCAATCCATGGCCGATCGTATGACCGAAATTCAAAATACGTCTGAGACCTTTTTCTGTGGGATCTTGTTCGATGATCGTTATTTTGCCACGGATCGCTTTGAGAATCAGTTCATGGTTTTTGATCTCTTTTTCAGCGAGATTCCAGATTGAAGTGTCTGAGATGAGTCCCATTTTTAGGATTTCAGCCAATCCATTGATCCATTCTTTGTCGGGAAGAGTTTTGAGCGTCTCCAGATCTGTGATGATTGCTTGAGGAAAATAGACAGTCCCAATGAGATTTTTTCCAAACGTTGTATCGATTGCTGTTTTGCCACCAATCGATGCATCGACCATGGCCAAAAGAGTCGTGGGAATCAGAATTAAATCGATGCCGCGCATATAAATAGAAGCGACAAACCCAGCGAGATCTGTCGTTACGCCGCCACCCATGGCTATCAGTGTTGTGTCTCTTCCGTAGTTTGATTTAAAAAGTTCATTTTCAATCATTTCAGCGGTTTCTTTTGTCTTTGCTTTTTCACCGTTTGGGATCGTGAGAAGGCGAGCATTTAAATGATCGGCGAGCTTTGCGGCGTAAACATCTTGTAAGGCACGGTCGGCAACGATCACGATTCGTTGTTTTCGATTTTTGCAAAAATCGATCAAAAGATCTCCTTCGAGCAGATTCTTTCCAATGAACAATCTCGTCCTTGGCATAGTGATCGAAGGTTGAATGACAATTTCTTCCATAAATCGAGACTAGCAATTCTGACTCTTCTTGCCCAGTCGAATGTATTGTATGGAATACTGTAAAGAGGTAGTGTAATTATATGTAATAAATTGTCGGTGTAGTATGACTAAAAAAACTGTTTGTTTGAATATGATTGTGAAAAACGAAAGCATGGTTGTCGAACGTTGTCTTGATTCAGTAAAAAGGCTGATCGATTATTGGGTAATTGTTGATACCGGATCTGATGATGGAACTCAAAAGGTGATTAGAGAATGCATGAAAGGTATTCCTGGACAACTTGTTGAAAGACCTTGGGTTCATTTTGCTCATAACCGAAACGAAGCCCTCGATCTGGCAAAAGATAAAGGAGATTATCTTCTCTTTATGGATGCAGATGATTGGCTGCAGATTTCCGAATCATTCACTCTTCCTGATTTGAATAAAGATTATTATGCGGTTGAGCTTCATCATGGACATTGCCGTTCACAATTGGCTCTTTTCGTAAATAATCGCATCGATTGGAGATGGGAAGGGGTTGTTCATGAGGCAATCGATTTTTCGCTGGCTTCAGGTGCTTTTTTGAAAGAAATCGTCATGTGGAAGGGATTTAAGGGAAATCGATCGCAAGATCTGCAAAAAAAAAATCTTCGCGATGCCCAAACGCTGGAAACAGCTCTTTTAGATGAGCCCAATAACGCTCGATATGTTTTGCATCTCGCCGGATGTTATGAAGCTGCCGAACAAAATGCGCCGGCTCTGAAAAATTTTGAAAAGAGAGTGACAATGGGAGGGGATCCTCTAGAACTGTTTTTTTCGCTCTATCGGATCGGGGCTTTGCAAGAGAAACTCCAAATGGAATCGGAAATAATCATCAATAGCTATTTGAGGGCTTATTTGTACCGTCCCCATCGAGTGGAGCCTCTCTATTGTTTAGCGAATTATTTTATCCAACGAAATTGTCATGTTTTGGGGTATTTAATATCGCGATTTGCGCTGACCATTCCGTTTTTGGATGACTTTTATTTCACGCAATATTCGATTTACGAATATGGATTGCGAGATCAATTAGCCGAATGCTCTGCACGCTTGTTAATAAACAGAGTCTACTAGATCGCTTCGATCTCTTTTCAAACAGAGCGAGGCATTGGAAAAACATCCGATCATTCCGTCTTGGCTTGTCGGTCCTTCAAATTCAATATTTTGACCAAACGCATCGCTATTGTTGTGTATCACCAACGCGATGTTTTCGTCTTCCCGCTTCAGGGGGCCATTCGAATCGTAGAGTTTACTTAGGCTTATGACCTGTACTTGCGGCAGAATTTTTTGAAAGAGATCAATCATGGACGGGTCGGCGTAATTATTGTAGGCCATGACTTTCATGTGAGAAAAGAGGCCGTTATGAGCTAAATTTTTGTAGGCCAGGGCTTGCAACCGGTTCAGGATGGCTGCGCCGCCCAATTCTTTAGCAAAAATTGATGGGGGATTGATCGTATAAATATATCCCTGAGGCGTATTGGGATTCAGGATCTTGAATTCATTTTGAATTTGTTCAATGTAGAGCTGATAGAGAATTTCCAGGGAAATCACTGAACCGTTCACTCGCATGAATGTTCCCATCAGCGGGCGAGGATTTTTTTGTGGTTGGCTGATGATTGATTCAAGAAGAGACTGAGCCTGCTCGGGGTTGAAAATCTGTCCGGGTGAGATTTCTCCGATAGCCGGTAATAGATGATCCGGAGATAGATGAAAGATCATATGTTTTAAAAGATTGGATTCATAGATTTCATTTTTTAACTGATCGGGAGACATTTCGCTTGCGCTAAGCGATTTGCCTATGATTTTTTTATGTCCCAAATTTACGAGAGGCATGATCACAGAATCTGTTTCAAAATCAGGATTGATTGCTGCGCTGAGGATAACAGGACGGACTTTGTTGCTTCCAAAATTTTGTCCGACGGCAGTTCCCTTCCATAGATAATCTCCCGTCATCAGAATTTTGCATAATGGCGTCACAAAAGTATGCAGAGCGCCTTCCATGTTTGTTATCTTATCTCCCTGCACGTATTTCACGCCTAAAGCGAGATTTTTCTTATCGCGCATCAAGTGTTCAACCATTTGTTTGGAGACGAACGCGCTTTTGCCGATCAGCGGAGGGGGGGTGTAGGGGTTTAGTTTGAGAAAATCCTCTCTATTTGCGATCGTGAAATTGGAGTTTAGTTTGTGTAATTGTGTCGAGTTGACGGTTTGAAAATCTTTACGAAATCGCGATGAGAACAAAGAGAAAACTCTTCTTGAAAGGCTTGTCGAAGAATCAACTTGAATCGGTTGAACGCTTTCGGATTTCAACTCTTTGAGACTCGTGGGTTGCTCAATGACATACCTGGGATCGATTTTTTCGTCTATTTTTGGTGAATGTCGAAATGGGACAGGAGAACTCTGGTTGAAAGAAATGTTTAACAGCATGGTGAAGCGTCTTATTTTGTTTGCATTCTATTATATCAAAAGTTATGGATTATATACACAAACCACCTGAAAAATCGGTTTTCGGCTGTGTCGTCAGCCACTGGATTTGATCCCGTCTGCATCGCTCAACTTATTCAATTTGAGCTGCTCATGCGCCGACAAAGTCTGGCTCAAATCCTGGGCGACTCCTTGCCTAATTCACGATTTTTTAGGTTATTTGTGTATATCGAATGTAATTAAAATTTTAAGACTTAGGAATATTTATGGCATGGACGGAAAAGAAACTGACGGCTGCGAAGTTGATCGGATCGATTGGATTGGGCGTACTGATCTGGATGCTGCCTGTTCCTCACGGTTTATCGGTTATCGCCTGGCGGCTTTTTGCCATATTTATTTCCACGATTATATGTATTATTTTAAATCCCTTTCCAATGGGCGTCATCACTCTTTTTGCTTTGACGATCGCCCTGCTAACCAACACGATTCAATGGAGCGATGTTTGTACCGGATTCGGCAATGATATCGTCTGGTTGATTGTGTTCGTTTTTTTTGTCGCAAAAGTATTTGTTTCTACCGGGTTAGGAAATCGAATCGCTTATACCATTTTGAAAATATTCGGAAAAAACAGCCTTGGATTGGGATATGGGATTGTAGCCACCAATCTCATTATGTCTCCGTGCATTCCTAGCGTTACGGCACGTGCGGGAGGCGTAATTTTTCCCATGATCAAGAGCTTGGCCGATGTGTTTACCGGACCCTCGCACGATCCTCGAATGGGCGCGTTTCTGACTCTTTGCGCTTATCAGAGTATGGCGATCACCAGTGCGATGTTCCTAACGGCAATGGCCGGCAATCCGATGATTGCCATGCTGGCTCAAGAAAGTTCCATTTCCATTTCCTGGACGGACTGGGCTGTGGCGGCCATCGTACCCGGCTTGATTTCGCTGGCCGTTTTACCCTATTTCGTCTTTCGTTTTTGGCCCCCGATGGTTCGACAAACGCCTCATGTTAAAAAGATGGCTCGGGAAAAGCTCCGTGCAATGGGGCCAATGTCTCGTCAGGAAAAAATCATAACGATCACGATGGTAATGCTGATCGTTCTTTGGATTTATGGCCATTTTATCGGCATGAAAGAGACCGTCGCGGCAATGTTGGGAGTGTCTGTTCTTTTATTAACAGGCATCCTCCGATGGAAAGACGTTTTAGAAGAACAGAGCGCTTGGGATACGTTGATCTGGTTTGCCTCTTTGATGATCCTGGCTTCGCAATTAAATAAGACGGGTTTTTCATCCTGGTTCAGCCAATCGATCGTTGGGCAAATCGAAGGCTTTCATTGGGGATGGGGTTTTGTTCTTATTATTTTAATTTATTTTTACTCTCATTATTTTTTTGCGAGCGCCGTCGCTCATATCGGGGCGATGTATATTCCTTTTTTACTGGTAGCCGTTCTTATTGGTACGCCGCCGCAATTAGCCGCTCTTGTATTGGCATTTATCAGCAATCTGAACGTAGGATTAACTCATTATGGATCGGGTTCGGCGCCCGTTTTATTCAGCGGCGGATATGTGACAGTGAAGGAGTGGTGGCAAGTTGGATTTTTATTTAGCCTTATTCTGTTATTTATTTGGATTGTCATTGGCGGGTTCTGGTGGAAGTTTCTTGGTTACTGGTAATTCATTTATTGTATAAATGTTTTGGTTTAATTGTGGTTAATAGCGTGTTTGTGTATAGTTTGTTGCGAAAGTAAATAAAGGTGATTATGGCCACGGCATTAGCACCGGCTCAGCGTAAAGAATATCATATAATTGTCGACGCTCAAACGAATAAAGAAGACAGAATGTCGCCTACACTGAAAACAATGTTAAAGGCGTCTGCTTGCTTCCTGGTTTGCTTAGGGCTTTCTTTTGTCGTAGGCGGATCGATCTTTTTTGGGGTAGGCATTGCGGCGGGGTGTGGCGTGATTAATTCGGAAATATCAGCGATTATGCTATCTTCCGCGTCCACAATGATCCCTCTTGGTATCACTTCTCTTCTATCGGGATGTCATTTGTTTTACATTTCCGAAAAGGGATCTTTCTATTCTAAAAACCTAGGACTTTCCGATTTAATAAAAATAAAATAAGATTTTTTACGATCCTTTGGAACCGGGAAAAAGTTGATCCATCTTGAGATTCAACAAAAGTACATTTACACGCTTTTCACCAAACACACCTAGCCATCGTTTCGACGTTTCTTTTCGAATGAGGTCGCGAACAGTGGTCAGCGGAAGATGTCGCGCTAATGCCACACGGGACGACTGAAGATAGGCGTTTTGAAGGCTAATATGAGGATCGAGACCACTTCCTGAAGACGTTACTGCGTCGGCGGGTATGCGATCGGACGGGGATAAGTTATTCTCTAGCCGAAATATTTCAATGCGATCCTGCAAAAGCTCGATTAGTTTTTTAGAAGTGGGTCCAAGATTGCTGCCTCCGGAAGCCATTCCATCATAACCATTCGCTCCGGCATTGGATGGCCTAGGGTGAAAATAATAGGCAGATGAAAAGTTTTGGCCGATGAATTTGGATCCGACAATGCGCTCCGATGAATCTTTCACTTCACCGCCGTTCGAATGGTTGGGAAAGAATGTTTGCCCTACCACACAGATCGCCAAGGGATAGACTATCCCTAAGATCAAGGTAAACAACAGGAGGGAGATGATCGAAATTCGAATCTGATCTCTCATAGAAGTCCTAGATTATGTATCAACAAGTCAATTGCTTTAATCCCGATAAAGGGAAGTGTGATGCCGCCCGCTCCATAAATCAATAGATTACGATGGAGAATTTGAGAGGCGCTTTGGGGGGTAAATTTAATGCCTTTAAAGGCCAATGGTATTAAGGCGATGATAATCAAGGCATTAAATATAACTGCGCTTAATACGGCACTCTCCGGACTTCCAAGATTCATCATATTGAGAACCGATAACGAAGGGAAAAGAGGGATTAATAGAGCGGGGATGATGGCAAAGTATTTGGCAAGATCGTTTGTAATGCTAAAAGCTGTTAAGGCGCCCCGCGTCATGAGCATTTGTTTTCCGATTTCAATAATCTCAAAGAGTTTCGTTGGGTCCGATTCAAGATCGATCATATTGCCCGCTTCTTTGGCCGCTTGCGTGCCGGCGTTCATGGCGAGGCCTACGTCGGCAAAAGCAAGTGCCGGTGCGTCATTCACACCATCTCCCGTCATAGCGACCAGGTAGCCCGCGTCTTGCTGTTCAAATAAAAAAGCGAGCTTATCTTCAGGAGATGCTTGCGCTCGAAATTCATCGACGCCGGCTTCTTTGGCGATCGCTGCTGCTGTAATGGGGTTATCTCCTGTGATCATAATTGTTCGCAGTCCCATGGTACGCAACCTTTGAAATTGCTCGGCAAGACCCTTTTTGACAATGTCTTTTAGATGTATAATTCCTAAAATCCGATGCTTTTCTGCGACGAGAAGGGGAGTGCCGCCCGATCGGGAAATTTCTTGTGCCGCTTCAGAGATTTCATAGGACATGCGCACTTCTGAAAACCCTTCAATGCTATCGATGGCGCCTTTTCGGAGTTGTTTTTGATTAATGTTGATGCCGCTTAAACGGGTTGATGCGCTAAATGGAATGAATTCGGCGTCCTTGACGTCTGCTTTCGCGGCAGAAGGCACATTTTTTTCTATCCAGGCGATTACGCTTTTTCCTTCGCCCGTCCGATCCTGAAAAGAAGCTAAATAGGCCGCGCTAGCCAGTTCTTCCAAAGAAATTCCGGGGGAGGGGATGAGCTCGTTTGCCTGGCGGTTGCCCACAGTAATCGT
>Ga0247841_10006483_pt1 | contig 18013 bp, 14 predicted proteins | sample LaCruzMarch2015__2_FD_192410 | JGI IMG/M metagenome (GOLD analysis project Ga0247841, IMG submission 192410) | Freshwater microbial communities from meromictic Lake La Cruz, Castile-La Mancha, Spain - LaCruzMarch2015_18m | ecosystem: Environmental > Aquatic > Freshwater > Lake | place: Spain... | reverse complement strand
CAGTCGGCACAGGCGCGCCGGCGCTTGTGCTGCCGCCCAGCAGTGCGCGCAGCACGCCGTCAGGGGTTCGCACGGCAATGAACACGATTAGCGGTTCCGCCGGCGTCAAGAGTTGCACGCGCTTTTCAATAGAAGTCAAGTTCATGGCGTTGCCTTCGCTGCCGGTTCGAGTTTGCGCAGCATGGCGTCAAGCTCAGTGCGCATGACGCGCAGCACGTCGCCGGCATCGTGACCGGTTGCCTTTGCCTCGGCCACGGTCTTGACGGTCGCGGCGCGCCAATCGGTGAACGGCTGGCCTTGTGTGATTGCCATTGCAGTTTCAAGTCTCATTGCGGTTCCTGTGTGTCGGTGAAAGCCCAGCGCCGGCGGCTGGCCGTGCGCAGGGCGTGAGATTAGGGGCGCGCCCATGCCGTGATATAGGCGCGGCGGCGTTCGCGCGTTCTGGCGGCCATGTGCCAAAGGCTTCATCCGCGCCGGCAAGTATCGCGCGCAGTTCATGTTCAATCGCGGCCAGTGTGTCGGCGTCAAGGCGCTTTTTCATTTGCCCTCGGCGCTTTCGCAGGCGGTGAGCGCCGTGTTTGCCACTTCAATGAAGTCGGCGAGCCGCTCGGTATTGAGGCAGTTCAGCAGCCGGTGAACGGCGTCGCCGGCATCGGCAGGCAGGCGCGGCAAGCCGTCGCGGATTGTGCCCACAACGTCGGCCAGGCATTCAAGCGATACGGCGCAATCGGCAAGGGTGTTTGTCAGGTCGTGGATTGTCATGGGTTCCTTTTGGTTTGAGAATTAAGCCATGCGGTCAGGCGGTCGCGCGTGGCGGTCAAGCCGGCGGCCTGCCACACGTCCGGCCAGTTGGTCGCGGTCAAGAAGTATCGCCGGCATGTTCGCTCGCCGGTGGTCAAGTCCAGTTGCCACATGGTGAAGGGTTCGGCGTTGCCGATCACCTCAAACGCCAGCGGCGCGACAGGTTGACTTTGCGCCACGGCCTTTGCCAGCGCACACAACAATAGCCGGCGCAGGGGTGTGACCGTCGCGGCATTCTCGGTGGCTTTCAGGTCAAACAGCGCGACAAAGGCAAAGGCGTTGCCCTTGACGGCATACTCGGTGAAGCTTCGATTTTCGCAGTATGCCACGCCGTCAATATCGGAAATGTAAAAGCCCCGTGGCAATCTCTCGCGGTGCAAGTTGCCAAAGGGTGAGCCGCCGGCGTTGTGGCGAAAGCGGACGCCGTTCTGCAATCTCTCAGGGGTTAGCGGGGAGTAGTTCATTCTGTCCCCTTTGCGCCGGTCGCGGTGAGCGGAATGCACGCGCAGGCGGAATGCGCAGGCGCGCCCCAAGCGCGCGCGCATTTCCGTGCGTGCTTTAGCACATCAGTCATGGTGTGCATATATATAGGCTGCCGCACACCATGAACGGTCATTTTGACACACTCAGAAAGGAGGTCAAAGTGCCACATAGCGCACCCCTGCTTTGCCGTTCACCTTGACGGCGGTTTTCTCTACCACAGATTGCTCGGCCAGCCGCGACAAACTGCGTTGCGCGTCGCGTTCGTTTATGCCTTGCGCCTCACACGCGGCAATCACGTCGCCGCGCAGCAGGCCCTCGCCTTGCACAAGGCGCAAGATATACCGTTCACTTGCGGATAGGATAGGCGCGCCAGCGTCGGCCACAATGAAGCGCAGCACGCCTTCATGGTCACGCTGCCATGTGTACCGGATGATCGGCAGGGCACCCTCGGCAAAGTTTGACTTTTCCACGGCCAGCGCAGAGGTAGTAACGTTGTCTACTCGCTCAGTGGTCAACACCAAGTGCGAGCGACAGAAGTTGCGCAGGTCGGCAGAGCCATGCAAGCGTTCGCCGGCGGAATTGTCAAAGGCGTTGCTCTTGCGGTGATGGTGAAGCGCCACAACGGTCGCGCTGCCGCAGGCAGCACGCAAGAGTGATAGCGCGCGGTCAGTCTCGCCGGCGTCGTTTAGGTCGGCGGAAGTTACGCGGCGCAAGGTGTCTACAATCACGCAATCAGCACCGGCGGCCTGTACCGCGTCGCGCAGGCGATTAAAGGCGAGCGGATCGGCCACGTCAATGCGGCCTGTAGCGTCGGTGCAAAGCACATGCAGGCGGTCGCTCGGTTGCAATCCGAGACAGCGAAAACGGTGCGCAGCGTGCGCCGGCGAGTTTTCGCAATCGAGGTAGAGCGTCGCGCATGGCTCGGTGCGCTTGCCGAGAAAATGCAGGCCGCGCGAGAGCGCAAGGCAGAGCCAGCTACTCAGGAATGATTTGCCGCTCGCGCCTATCCCTGAAAGTATTGTGAGTTCGCCTTTCGGTATTAGCGCGTCTACAGTCCATTGCACGCCTTCATCCGGCAGTGCCAGCAGGTCGCCGGCGGACAGCACGGCCTTGTCAGCCTCGGCCTCGGTTCCGAGCACGTCAATCTCGGTGAGTTGCCGCGCGGTTGCGGCGAAGTCCACAGGCACGCCAGCGGCAAGCGCGTCGCGAGCATCGGTATTGATACGCTCGCGCTCGGCCTCTCGCCAATGGTCGCACACCATGCGCGCATAGCCGGCTAGAAATACATGATGGATGTCACCGTGCTGTGTCACGGCACAGAGCAAGCGCGCCACATCCGGCGAGCCGGACACATGCGCCAATAGGTTTTGTGAAAAGCCACGGCCAGTCAATCCGGTGCGGACGTGAGCCATGATCGCTTGCACCAGTTCGCCAGCAGTCGCATGTTTCCAAATTGTCGCAAGGGTCGCGCCATGACGCAGCACGTCATCGCGCCGGCCTGCCTCGGCAGCCGCCAGCAATGCACCGAGGGTATCAAGTTGCAGGTCATCGCACGCGGCAGGTGCCGACGCGAACAGCGGCGCAGGTTCACAATCCATGTCAATCATCCGTAAAAAGAGGCCGGCCAGCCGCGTGGCGAAATCAAGAAGGGGTGCGGCCAGCCGGCTAAAGTCAAGCCTTCGCCCTTCACAGGCTATAGAGTACTCATTTTCCACAGTCAAATAGTGAGCCTTTGACAAATGTGCGCCAGTGTGGTATAATGACCGCATGGCGAAGGTTTCTAACTATGATGAATTGCGCGCGGTTTTGTTAGGTGAAAGCCGTGAAGACATACCCACTGTTCTACAGTGCATCCGTGGTGCGCTTAAACCCCACGCCAGCACGTTGCAGGAATGTGGCGATACTGTAGAAGACGCGGTGCAATGTTTAGCGCGGACGCTTGCAGAGCGTGTGAAAAAAGCCCAGCGCATTAATGACGTGCCGGCATACATCCGCGTGAGCGCCGCGCATTATGTCAAGAATTGCGAACGCAAACAGCGCAAGCGTGAGAGCCACGGTCATGTAGCAGAATCCCCAGAAGACAACGCCAGTGCGTTTAAGTATGGCAAAAATGCCGCGCGGCCTCGGCGTGTTTTCATTGACGCAACATTGTTTGCGCGGATGATTGCGCGGAATCCCTATTACATCGCCGCAAAGCACACGGAATTGATCGAGCGCATCACATGGGCGCAGGCAGCCGGTGAAGCTGCCATAGAGCACCTATTGCACCATGACGGCGCAGCCATGCGTGCCATGCGCGAGCGCGACTTGTCGGCACTGCATCGCCAGCTTTCGCAAAGGGCGATAGCCGCGGCATTCGATAGCACAAACATTGCCCAGCGCGAACAGTCAGCGCGGCTGCAAGTGGAAAGGGAAATTTGCCGATTTGTGGCGGATTATATCGAGGGGTTGCCGGATGCACGCCGGCAAGCGTTCTGGCGCTCATTCGTGGTGCAACGTGAGGCGGTGGCGATTGCGTGCAAGTATCCGCTATCACAAGTGCGATTGACGGCCATAGCGGATGAACGCGCACGGTTTAGAGCATACGTGCGCAAGGTCATGCACGGCGGAAAGTTTCACCTATCCGAGGGTGAAGTTGCGGTATTGACCGGCGTGCGGTCGCCGGCGCAAGTCATGTATAGCGCGGCGCGGAAATGGCGCGCGCAGTTCAAGAAGATATTTGGGGAAACATGACACTCACGCAAACGCAAGGCAAGCGCGGCGCGGCGTGGCGGCTTGACACGATAGAGCGCGGTCGCCGTGTTCGCCGCATGTTCAAGAGCCTCACCGAGGCGCAGGGCTACCTGCAAGCCCATGACGCCGGCGGTCAAGGGCATGACAAGGCCGCACGCGCAAACGCAGCGCAGGCGAGCGCCCAGCCGTGCGCAATGAGCATCGCCACACTGTTCAAGAAATGGCTGGCGCATTGCGATAGTCTGCGAAAGCACTCACGCCAGTATCAGCTTGTGCGCGGCTGCTACATCAATTCAATGCATACTTTCTTCACCGAGCGCGGCATCACCGAGGTTGACCAAATCACGCGCGGCCTGTTCGATGAGTATATCGCATGGCGCACGGCGGCAGGCGCGAGCATGAGCACGGTGCGCAAGGATTACAGTATCATCACGGCGGCGCTATCCTATGGCGTGACGCGCGAGCACATCGCACGCAATCCGATTGCCGGCTACTTTCGCGGCGTGCGCGTTGTGGAAAAGAGCATCACCGTGCCCATGCCGGATGAATTGCGGCGCGTCATGGCGGCGTTGCCACATGAAGACACGCGCCGGCTGTTCTGGTTCTTGTGCGCGACAGGGTGCCGTATCACCGAGGCGATAGAGCTACAGGCCGCGGACGTGGCCGGCGATTGCATTCGCTTTCATCGCGGCTGCAAAGGCGGCTATGAACGGCACGCACCAGCGCCGGCCTTCCCCTTTGAGATACCGAGCGCCGGCCTTGTGTTCACCCTGCATGGCAATCCGTGGCGGCGTGACACCTTCATGCACACGTTATGGAAAGCCTGCCAGCGCGCCGGCGTCGCTCGGTTCAGTCCGCACACCTTGCGCCATGCCCATGCCACCTACAAGCTGGCCGGCGGTGAGCCGGTTTACAATCTCATGGCGTCATGTGGCTGGCGGTCGCTGTCCATCGTACAGCGGTACGTTTCCATATCGCGCAGGTACCAGAACGCCGGCGAGTTCATCCCTCGGTGGGTGGGTGTGTTTCTGGCGGTTTGTGGCAGCGTTTTAGGCAGGAAACGTGGCACGCGAGAGGTTAAGCCTGTGGTGTGCGTGGGGTTGCGTTACCTTCACACGGTAGAGGTCACTGGTTCAAATCCAGTAGCGCCCACCATTGAAAATATGCCGCAGTGCCATCAGATACTGGTGCTGCGGCTTTTTTATTCCCCCGTTATTGTTTCTTTCAGCATCGGTCACAATGACCTGTTTATGCACGTTTTGGGCACCTTCAGACACTAAAATGCAACAAATGGACACCCTATTCTGGCATGAACGATCCGGTGGTCTTGCACCGCTCGGCTATCGCCACGTACCGCTACATGACGCTGAATGAACGCCAGCCACATCGCGCCATGATGCTGTAGAGGTTTTCGCCCTGGGCCAGAGAGTAGGTCGCGTTGGCGTGCCGCAAGGCGTGCGGCCCAAACCTTTGCACGCCAGCCCGCGCACAGGCGCGCCAGATCGTGTGGCGCACGGTGTCCCGCCGCCACAGCCGGCCGCGCAGCGTGAAGACGAGGCCTGAATCCAGAACTCCTGGCATAGGAGTGTTCGAAAATGTCCGCTTCAACCAAGGAAAATCGTGAAAGCTATGCCAAGAATTCCGGAAGCTAGTTGAACAATAGTTGACAGGATCAACATGATATGACAGGATTGCGGTAAAGGAGCGCGCGGCGCGATAAGTAATACAGCGGACAATGGCCGCAGGCACTGCCCACCTGTAGTCGCAGCGAAGTATCATGGACGATCATGTAAATTCTCTCAAGAATAATTAAGGCATGTCAGGAGTTCTGGAATCACAGACACCCGGGATTGACGGTGACGAACGCCGCCGGCATGCGCTCATGCACCTGCTGAAGCGCGGCGAAATTGTTCGCACCAGCTGGTGCCACCAGCATGAGCCCAGCCAGCAGCAGCACAACAAGGTTTGTCTTCATTGCAAACACCTCACACAATCTGTCATGATTAGCGCGTGTTTCTCTCTATCGTTTCCTGCATTTCCATTACGACGCGCCGGTCTGCCTCATTCTGCCCGGCGCTCCGCAGCGCTTCGCCGAGAATTTCCCTCGCCTTCTGCAGGTGCCCATCCTTGTAGTAAGCACGCGCCAAGTCAACGGCACTCGCCGGTGAGTATCCTCGCTGTAGTTGCAGTGCGTAATACTGAATTGCGGTTTTGTAATCTTTCAGCGCCTCTGACGCATCGGCAATCCCAACAACCGCTGGCGTGTAGTATGGGTGAGCGGGATTGAACGCCAATAATTGCCGTGCCCGCTGCAGTGTCTCGCCATAGTGGGATAATCGCTTGGTGATCAGAACGAGGCGAAAAAGGCTGTCACTCTTGACAGGATCTGACGTGACGTGTTCGAGTAGATTGCTCAAAACGTAGTAAGCCAGCACGTTGTTGCCATGCTGTTCCGCCAAAATCGCCAATCCGTACACCTGCGCGTCATCGAGTTTCATGGCTGCCATGTCCCCGGCTATCCTTCTTGATGTACGTTCGTCATCCTGCAAGTTCTGTGAAACCAAATCACTCAGCGACTGCGTACCCATAGCACTCAGCTCTTCCTGAAACTTTTTGACCCGCACATTAACATCAGCTAATCCGGCAGTTTCGGCTGAATTCGCCACGCGGTTCTCGGCTTGGCCTCGATTGGCACTGTTTGTCGTTGCGTCACGAGAATCCCGCCGGCAAGTGCCTTGTTGAGCAGCTCGGTCTCCCCTGCTTTCTCTACTGGCTGGCGAAGGCGCGGACTGCCTGTCACATCCGGTCAGTGCTGCCAGGAGCAAGAGGAAGGATAGCAGTTTATCGCAGCGAAGGTTTGCGGTTGCATGCCCCGCGCGCGCCGCCATGACCGCCGCGCCCAAGCCGCCCGGGCCGCCGCCGACAAAAATGACGTCGACCTTAAGCGTAAAGGGAACGTGCCGTGCCGTTAGCTGACAAAATGTGTTCATACTCAGCGGTGGTTCAGACGACATAACATGCGTCAGTTTTCAGTAACTGGTCAGCACCAAAGATATTTTACGAAGGTAATGGACCCTCTTTTTCATACAGTCACGCATTATGATTATAAAGGCTGTTGAATTCTTTCTCGTCCTTCAACTTCTCAACTAAAAAATCAACCCATGCCTGCGTATAACCGTAATCACTATGCAATTTGTCAAATACGCAATATTTCCAATCGGTCGCACGTGGATCTTGTGCGTCTTTAGGTGGCCGGACTTTGTACCGCCGCCAACAGCGGGAGTGCGTATCCATGCTAAACTTATCCACAGTCTTCCCCACACGCTCCACCTTGAGATTCCCCAAACCGGCCTGCACCTTCTTGACAACCTCGCCGGGCTTGAAGAGGTCTGGATTCACAACCGGCATTTCCTTGAATTTCACCATGGTCACCAAATGACTCAATTGCTTTTTCTCTTCATCGGTCAGCTTGTCGTAATGAACAAACTGGATGGGCAATGCGTGCTCGTTTTTATGGTTTGCCACTTGAATGAGATACGCCTTGAAAGAGTATTTCCCGCTCGCGCTGACTTCCGGCGAAATTGTCGAACGGAATTGTTGAACAAACTCCATGACCGGCTTCGTGGAGGGATTCTTCCTAACTGCTTCGATCAAGTTCTCAGCATTCGGGAACAATTGAAGAGAAAAGGAAAGGCTTTCCCGCAAGCAGTACTTGGCCCCAAATTCTTTCTCAATCATTTCGTCGAAGTTCAACAACATGGCTTGGCATTCGCCGAATATACTCGGATCCAGCTCAGGCATAGAACGATGCTCTATCTTGTTCCTCAGTGGAATGAAGAACTCAAGATTCTTACGCACTGGATTCATCACATCCGAACCGAAGTATTGCCGGAGGCATTCGTCCAACTCCCAATGCTTGAAGTCGCCGTCCAAGAAGAGAAACCGGCCGTTGTCACCCTTGTAGAAAGGCTTTTTCTTTTGGCGGAAGAAAATCGAGTGGAATAACGATGTACACGCGATTACCATCAGGGTGATGTATGCACCGGACTTGAATGTCACGGCAGGTTTATTATAGACCTCGACGGCGAGCAATGCAGAATCATGCGCCTTTTCCAAGGCGGCCTTGACTTGACGCGGTAGTCCCCTCATGGCCTGGCCGTCAACTTCTCTTCAAAGCGACAAAACGAACATGATCGGCGCAATTTGGCAAGATCAGCTTCCTTGATAATCTTGATAGCATGAACAAGATCGTTGTACGCACCCCTACGGTTTTCAGAAAACAGGCGTCGCAGACGTCCTTTCGGATTCGTGACATGGTCCGGGTTTCTGGAATCAGCTATGCGCCGTGCTGGGTGCGCAACGGTTGAAAGCACGGTTGTGATCGCGCGTCCATCGGCCAACAACCACGCGTCAAGCTCTTCGCGGATACAGATCATGAATAACGTCGCATTTGACACGCCAGCCAGTCTGAGAGATTTCAAGATCGCCTCACGATCTTCCTTCCGGCAAGGCCTCTCGCCCGATTTCCGCCACGGCGGGAACAAATCCCAAATGATAAGGATGCGCTCGCATCTTGTTTTCTGGAGCTGCAGTACGTCCTTGCCGCAGTCGGCGATCATCTCGGCTTTGTTGCGGTGAGTAACAGAGCAAATCGTAACGCCGGGCCGTATTTTCTGTGCGAGATACTCGCAGACTTGTTTGTCCGCACCCTGGGGACCGCTTTCGAACACCATGCCGATTCTCATCAGCGGCCCTCCACGTGCATCCGATCCATGATGTACAATTGACCGGGCGCAAAGCTCTTCGCCCAGTCCCGCAAGCCTTTGCGATCCTGCGGACGGACAAAGACCGGTTCCCCTTTCACCCGTTCGCAAAGCACAAGATGCGAAAGGTCGAGCAAGTCCAGCAGATACGGCGAATGGGTTGTCGCGATGACTTGGGTTCTCCCGCTATCTACAGCACCGCGGATTTCTTCTAGTATCAGGTTTACAGTGCGTGGGTCAAGACCATTTTCTATTTCTTCGATGACAATCAATGGCGGAGGACTTGGACTGCGCAAAACTGCAAGCAATGCCAGCACGCGCAGAGTGCCTGTCGAGAATAACCAACTTGGAACTTTGAAGTTTTTCTCGGTCATCTGCAGATATACCGTGCGTTCGAGTTCCGATGTCAAAGTGATTTGCATATCTGTTGCATAGGACAGGACGAACTGCAAGGATTCCAAGATTCCGTTGAAGGCTGCCAAATCTGCCTCTCGAATCCAGCGAAGATACTCGGCAATGTTGCGCCCGTCTTTGGCCAGCATGATTGGCCCTCCTGTTCGTTTCTGAGGAATTGGCTCACTCATGTTCTGTGGAACAAGGCTCAGAAACTGCCACTGCCCCCAAACACCCGGAGCAAGACGGCGTAGTGAGGACTCACCATCACTGTACTTCTCGTTGAACGGAATTTCCTTTGCGAACAGATTCGTAATCCTGCCGTGGTCATTTCTAATGATGTGCAGTTTCGATGCGAGTCTTACTTCTTCATGCTGGATGAACAACTTGTTTCCGCCTGGAGCGAGTGTAACAGCCATTTCTGCTCTGTAATTGCCGCCAACAGGATTTTCCGGACTCCAGCCTGAAAAGCTGAAGAACATGGGGTTTGTCTGGTGGGCACACTTGTCTCGCGCTTTCTCCCGGTTTTCATGCGCAACGGCTTTGTTCCAGATGTGCTCGAACCCGTGCCACGGGCGCATGGCTTCATCCACTCCATCCTGCACGATAGACTGAAAAGTCTCCAACGCCTCCAGGACACTGCTTTTCCCAGATCCATTATTGCCGATGAACACGGTCAGCGGTGAAAGTTTTAGAACGCCCGTGTCACGAATAGCTTTGAAGTTTCGCACTCGAATGGTTTTCAGAAGTTGCACTTTCATGTGATCAATCCTCTTTCAACATCGCGATAAGCGTTACGAGCAGCATCTTTGACCGGGTCAGCAACTAGCGGGAAGGTGGTGAGGATGTAGGCGAATTCATCTTCAGTCAGGCCATAGAGATGCGCGATCAGGCCGTCGAGTTCCGCCCGGAGTTTCCCGCGCTCGACCGGTTCGGTCGCGCCGTCTTTGTGACTCTTCAATCCGACTTCTTTTGCTAAGTCGTCAAACTCCGGCGTCGTGCAGATCAGCCGCGCCGCCCGCTTCACGATCGGCCAGAATGCCACGTCCTTCTCGGTTAGGCGGGGAACCGGCAATTGATAGATGTAGAACATGTTCATGTTGCGAGAGATTTTCAGGCGGATTGCGTAATCGAGAACGAAACTATTGAACATCGCGCAGAGAAATACGATCAGCGGCTTATTCTGGTTGATGTTTCCACGAGATAGAATGACTGAGTTAGCGCAAAACACATGGCGCGGTAAAATGGTCGCTATGAAGTTCCGCTCGTTAGTGTTCTCCCCGGCAGACCGGAAACCAACCCGATAACCTTGATAATCCAAGACTTGATGGGTGTCTTTGTCGCGACCAAGCACGGCCTTGCGCCCTTCATTCTCCTCGATCCAGAAGCGGGGATCCGAATACTGATGCTCAAACTGCCAGATCATCTTGCCTTCGTAAAGAATGTGGCGCCCTTTGGCTGGCTCAGTCTTGAAAAGGTAACTATCGTTCGTCATGTGAAATTCGGCAGTTAAGCCGAGGTGCCACTTACCGCCGATTTGTTCGCCCAGCAAGGGATGGGCAATCATTTTCTCAGAAATCACTACATCCGTCGGTGTTTTGAACTCCATAATTGATAATGAATCGGGCGACAGACGGCGGATCATTTCCACGGAAAGAACAAGGGCACCCTCTTGAGGAAACCGCTCCACTTCCTCGACATCGGCCCGCATGAAAGCCGCTGGAAAGGACTTGGTCACTCCTCCTTTTTCAAAGGTGAGCAGCAGAAACTTGTAACTGCGATGAACTCCTTCGAAAATCTCCTTGCGGTTGTCGAAACAGAAAAGTCCTGTTAAGCAAGTTTGCGCAAAGAGCATTTCTCTGAGTTGCTTCGCGCCCAAGTCGGTATAGATGCCGCTGGGAATGACGATGCCGCAATAGCCGCCTTTGCGAAGCAGGTTAAAGCACTGCTCGACGAAGAGCTTATAAAGGTTAATATCCGTGCCGGCCTTCTTGCCGTCCACGATACTGATCTGATTCTTGTACTGCGGGGCCGAGCGAAAGAAGGCGCTGATGTGCGGGTATTCGCTCAGGTATTCTAACCAGGACTTGCGAACCTCACGATCCTTGAGCAACTCATCGTGTTCTTCCTCAAACTCCTTGATGGTCATCTTTTTCTTGGTGACCAAATCGGAGTACTCCTCGAAGAATTCCTTGGCGTACGGCTTGAATATTTCCCACGGCGGATTGGTGATAATGGCATCGAAGCCGCCGCGTTCGTTGATAATCTGGTCAAACTCGTAGCCCCAATGGAAGGGTTTGAGTTTGACAATATCCGACTCCTTCAATGCACGTCTTTCGGGCTTTCCTTCCTGGTTCTTCTTTTCATCCCATGTGGCTTCTTCACATCGAATTTCGAGTGCTTGGAATTGACTGAGCAGGAGCCTGTTCAGCATGGTCTTTGCCGCAGCCTTTCGCTGCTCGATGCCGTCGCGCAATTCCTGCAAGTCCTCGCCATAGCCGGTGGCGCGTCGGTACAGGGCAACCAACTCGTTTTTCTCGACCAAAAGATCTGCGAACTTGCGGCACTGCACCTCTGCCGCGTATTCGTATTCCTTTTCCTTGCGAGTCTTGGCCACCTTGGATTCCACGACGTAGCCCAATTCGCTTTCATGCAACTCATACCGCAGGGTCATGCGCTCCTGTTCCTTGGCACCGCCCGCCAACGCATCGAACTTCGCTGAATCGACGTGAAGGAGACCGATCAGCGAGTTGCCGGCCATAATGTTAAACTCGATATTCGGGAGCGGTTCGAGGTCGTCCACGGAGTTGGCGGAAGCGACGAGGGCGAGGAAGAGCCGAAGTTTGGCGATTTCGATGGCCTCCTCCATGATGTCCACACCAAACAGGTTGTTCGTAATAATGCTGCGCTTGATAAAATAGGAAACACTCTTGTGCTCCTTGTGCGTTTTCCGCAACCAGTCCTGCAGTCCGTGATCGCTCAAGAATTCGATCTTGCCGATCACGGCGGCATAGACATTGATGAGCGTCTTCATGGCCGAGACGAGGAATGCGGCCGAACCGCAAGCCGGATCGAGCAGGCGGAGATTCGGCAGAACTTCATGGAGAAGCTTCTTGCACAGCGGCGCGTCAAGCGCGAGCAAGAGGTCGCCCATGCTCTGGAACGCAGAAGCGGCATCCCTGCCGCCTTTTTGACCGCGGTGAGATGCCGCGTCAATTTTGTTGACACCATCCAGAATCAGGCGGTGGATCGTGCGTTCGCACAAGTATTCGGTGATTTCCGGGCGGGTGTAGTAGGCGCCGAACGCCTTCTGATTGATGTATTTCTCGAAAATGTAGCCAAGGACGTCAGGATTGATTTCGTTGTCTTCACCGCCGGGCGTGTCGTTCAGATTCCAAGAATACCGCTCGAAAAGTGCAAATAGATTCGCGAACGCTTGATCCGGTATGCTGATGTTCGGCCAGTCGAGTTCAATGCGATGATGCAGAAACAGCCCGCCGTTTAGGTACTTGATCTTGCCAAGCAGTGCATTGACCTTGTCGCCGCGCTTGTCCTCCGGCTTTGCGAATCCTTCGAAGAACAGCACTTTTAGAAACTTCTCATAGTACAGGTCCCGACCTTCCTCGCGGCTCCGCTCTATCTTGTTTTGCAGGTAACGGCCGTCCCCGCCGTCGAGGAAGAACTTGCGTTGCAGGAAATAGATAAACATCAGGCGGTTGAGCAGCACGGAAGCGTACCAGCGCCGGTCGCGTTCGTCGTCGATGCCCATGATGAGTTCAAGAAACGCAAAATGCTGGTCCTGAAAATCGGTGTAGAACTTTTTGGTGACGCGCGCGATGTCGAGCGCTTCTTTCAGGCGGTCGGCGACTTCGACCAGCGGGACATTGCCGGTCTCGTCGAAGTCGCTGATGTCGAAGACCATCGAGCTAAGTTTGCTCAGGAAGAGGTCGCCCGGTTGGCCGCGGACGTAGATGTGATCCCGAGCGGAGGTCTTGCCATCCTGGCGTTTTACCCAGTACCAGAGGCTTTGCGTGCGGCGCTCATCCACGAAGATCAGCAGGTTTTCGTGATGCAGCGCGGATATTACTTTGTGCAGGGCGGATCGAGTCTTGGCGTCAGGTATGTGACCGTCCTGCGCGGTCAACTCAAATACCACGACGCCGGCCAATTGCGCGATTTGGCGCTGCGTAAAGCCGGCGACTTTGTGCGTCAGGGGAACGGCTTGGCGCGAGGCGGGTTGAGACCAGCCGAGTTCCTCGATGAAAAGTTTCGAGAAGTCAAAGTCCGTCAGGCATTTTCGCGCTTTGTTTAGGTTGAGCGGCATATCATTTCCCCAGCTTCTTCTCGGCTAATCCCAAAGAGCAGATGATTCTGGGCTCTTGCATTTGTTCTCCCTCCTGAATCAGGCAAAGCCGTTCTTCCTGCCGCAGGGCAATGACCAGCGCGGCTAAATCCTGGTCTGAAATACCCGACCGCAACTGCCGATTCAACGTATCCACGGCGGTTTGTCGCAATGGATAACGGTAGACTTCTTCAATTACCTTCGGCAGTTCCGGCGACTCGAACAGCGTTCCTTTGACCTTTTCGGCATACTGCTTGAGTCGTTCATAGGTGCGGAAGCGGGCTCCGGATGGGCGGCCGAGTTGTCCTCCAACAGTTTTTTCTTCTGCGACGATCAATTCAACGGCTTTTTTGACCAATTCGTGATGATGCGCCTGTCGCGCAAGGGCAGGCGTTTCGGGCGAGCATTCGGCCATTCGCAAAATCTGGTATTGCGATTCCGTAACACTCTCGCCTTTGCCATTCATCCACGCCAGCGCATCATTGCCTTCCGGTGTCTTCATATACACGAGCACACCGGCCGGTTCTCTTGCGGTTGGCGCATGTGCCTTTGTGGAATACACGACGGGCGGCAGGAATTCGATCAGCTTTTCGAGTTCGGGATTCTGATCAATGGCGTTTTTCCAAATCTGGTACGCATAGGAAGCCAGATCAACTTCCGTGTCGGCTTCACCGTCGAGAATCCCGGCTCTTTCATTGTAGAGGTCGAGAACCGCTTCGTCATTGTGGTCATCCTCGAAGAACGCTTCATCGGTGCCAACAACTTCCGCGTTTTCGTGAAGACGCTGGCGAATGCGCGAGCGCAGGCGGATGATTCGTTCGACACCATCTGCGGGAAGAAACGAATAGCAGACTATATTCTTCGCCTTTTGTCCGATACGATCCACGCGTCCGACACGCTGGATAAGGCGGATGATTGCCCAAGGCAGATCGAAATTTACCACAATGGCGCCGTCTTGCAGGTTCTGGCCTTCGCTCAGCACATCCGTGGCAATCAGCACGCGAAATTCGTCTTCCGGCTTTACGGTCGCGCGCTTGTTGTTACTCTCTGGGCTGAATTTCCATGCCATGGCGGCAGGATCGTAAGAGTCGCCGGTTACACCGGCGCATTGTTTAAGCCCCCTGGCACGGAGTTGCGCCTCCAGATAACGGACTGTGTCGGCAAACTGGGTGAAGACAATAACCTTCTCCGTGGGATGCTGCTTCGTGAGGAGGTTCAGCAGTTTGGCGAGTTTGGCGTCCTGGTCGGGATTCCACTCGCCCGCGTCTTCGATCACCTTGTGGAGCGCCTTTGCGTCTGCCACGAGATCCTTTTCCAGAGATGGGACGAACAGTTCGGCCCGGAGCCACTTGAAACGTTTCTGAAACTTCCGGGCGAACTCCTCGTAAACCACCACGGCCCGGCGCTTGAAATCGTCTTCCGTTCGAAGTGGGCCGGATACCGTCTCGACTCCATTGGCGTCCTCGCTCTCGTCAGCGAAGAACTCCATGGCACCGGTGTCGCTGTCGGCGTCCTCGTCGAAGATTCGCGAATCGAGGATGCCGACATCCTGCGTGCCGATGGGCAATGACATATGCTTCTCGACGGCATGCAGAAAGACATAGTTCCGCAGAATGTGCCGCTCGACGGACTGCATGAACGCCTGTCCGCTGCTCTCAAGCCGCTTGAAAAGGCCGGTGCGACAGAATCCCTTGAGCCGTTGCCCGGCGCGTGAAAGATTCTGTATGATTTTTTGCTCAGCAGGGGTCGGCGGTTGATGTGGAGAGGCATGTAGGTAATTGCCAAGACCATAACGCGGCAGACAGAGCGCGTTGATTGTGTCAACAACGCCCGGCGAGTACAGACGGGCATACTGGTCTTCGCGACTCTTGTCTGAAATCTTGAACTTGACCGTTTTGGGATGACGCGCCGGAAAATAGGAGCGCGTGCCGTCTTCAAAGGTCAAGTATTTCCGGCCGTCTTCAGGATCCGTCTCGGCGTAATTCTCTTGAATAAAACTCCGGGTACGGCGAACGAGATACAGACGCATAAGATCGCACCAGTCGTCGGCGTGGATGCTTTTCTCGAAGGCAGCCAGCGAGCGGACAGGACACTGATGGCGGCGGATGAACTCCGTTTCACCAAGTTCCTTCAGAAGTTGTTCCGGGCGAATGCCCAAGTCACGATCTTCTTTAACAAACAGTCGGAGTTGATTAGACAGGTCGAGATAAGTTTTGTTGTAGGGCGTGGCGGACAGCAGGATGCACTTGCTCTCATTCTCCTCAACGTATTCCTGGATGGCCCGGAACCGTTTGCCCTCACGATTGCGAAGGTTGTGGCTCTCATCAATCAGAATCAGGCGATACCGTCGCAGTTTTGGAAGTTCGCGGGTGACTTGGATCAACGAAAGAACCTTTGCGCGAAGCCGGTATTGTTGACGGTAGTCTTCCCACATCGGGACAAGGTTTTTCGGGCAGATGACGAGCGTTTCCAATCCGTGATCGTCTTCCATGATTCGGGCAACGGCAGTTGCCATCAGCGTCTTGCCCAAACCGACCACATCGCCAATAAGAACGCCACCACGCTTGTTCAGGTGATGCGCTGCGATCTTCACGGCGGCTTTCTGAAACTCAAACAGCTTGGCGCCAAAATCACGCGGGATGGCGAACTCGGTCAGGCCAGCCCGCGCCTCTTGCGACAGGTGATACGCAATCTTGAGGTAGATGTGGTAGGGTGGAATTGGTTCGACGCGTGCCCAACTGGTTTCGATGATCTCGACCAGTTCCTTTGAAATGTCCAAACACCAGCGATCATTCCAGCGGTCCTCAAACCACTTGCTGAGTTTCTTGCATGCGTCGTGGTCCAGCACGTCTATGTTCAATTCGCCTTGCTGACGGAGGCCGGACAACGTGAGATTGCTGCTTCCCAAGTAACCTACAATGGGGTTGATCGGATCAGAACGGAAGAGTAGATACAATTTCGCGTGCAGAGGATGAGCCAAGAACAGCTTGACGACGACTTTGCCCGCCTTGATTTGCCCGGCGAGTCGGCGCAGACCGGCTTCGTCTTCGTCAGTCGGGACACCGAAGGCCAGTTGCTCCCTGAACTCCTCGGCTAACCGGCGCCTGAGTCGAAGCGCGGTTTGATTGTCGAGATTGTCGCCATGGTCCACCAAACTCATGCCCGCCCGCAGTTCGTCACTCGGCAACCTTTGCATGCCAACCAACAGGCGGCAGCAGTGCTCATTATCGCCGGACCAAGCCTCTACCTGGTCGTGCAGTAGTTTCCATCCACGCAGATTGAAGTAGCCGACGCAGAAGTCGGCGCGATCCGCGCGTATGATGGCCTCGCGAAGAGCAGGCAGAAGCGATTGCTCGATGTTGTCGTATATTCCCGGCATGATACCTATATCCTCACCACCAATCCTAATCCTTCAGTGCTTCTTAAACCGCGCCTGCAATACTTCACTCGGTGCGAACATGGTCCCTAATAGTGAGAACATGTTTCGCATATTATACCCAAGGAGCGCTACTAAAGCAACTGTTGGTGAGTAAGCTATATATTCTTAAATATCGCAGTAGGCCCACAGCGACTTTTTATGCAGAAGCATTGCGGTGGCGTACCACAGAATCCGCGGTCAACGTCCGCGGCAACAACAGACCTGTTTCTTGGAGCTGGCGCACGTGCGTCGCTGGATTGCGACAGATGAGCGATGCACCCGCCAAACTATGTTGTTTGTGCTTCAATTTGCTTACTCGTTTGCTCTTTGTTCAAAATGCTTTCCACCCCACCTGCCAGACGAGGAATGCCATTCCGCGGCTACATCATGGATGCGGAAATGTATTTCTGCCCGTAGCCGACGCACGGCGTGCGGCGTGCAGCACATCACGCGAAACGCCGTTCCGCGGCTACGGCTGGGTGCTGCCCTGAACCCATGCTGCACTTCATCTTTCTCACTTCATTTGCTCGTCACTCGTCAATCACCGCGATTGAAGATTGACGATCAACGATTGAAGAAGTCCAAAGTGCCTAAAACACTTCAATCTTTCAATCTCGCCAATGGCGGAACGCCAAGCAGCCCTGAGCCCATCCGCCTCACGCCTCCGGGCGCAGCAGCGGGAAGAGGATCACATCGCGCAGATTGTGCGTGTCGGTCAGCAAGGCGACGACGCGGTCAACGCCCATGCCCCAGCCGGAAATCGGCGGCATGCCGTATTCCATGCACAACAGGAAATCCTCGTCCACCTGCATGGCTTCTTCATCGCCAGCGGCGCGCGCCGCGGCTTGCTGGGCGAAGCGCTCGGCCTGGTCGAGCGGGTCAACCAGCTCGGAATACGCATTGACAATCTCCCAGCCGTTGACCACCAATTGGAAGCGGTCGACGACGTTGGGATTGGTGTCGTTGCGGCGCGCCAGGGGCGACAACTCGATCGGATGCTGCGTCACAAACACCGGGTTGATCAATTTCGGCCGCGAGACTTTCTTGTAGAGCTGGTCAATCAAGGTGGCGCGCCCGGCG
>Ga0247841_10006482_pt1 | contig 18015 bp, 14 predicted proteins | sample LaCruzMarch2015__2_FD_192410 | JGI IMG/M metagenome (GOLD analysis project Ga0247841, IMG submission 192410) | Freshwater microbial communities from meromictic Lake La Cruz, Castile-La Mancha, Spain - LaCruzMarch2015_18m | ecosystem: Environmental > Aquatic > Freshwater > Lake | place: Spain... | reverse complement strand
GCAAAAGCTTATGGAAAAGCTTCCTTTAGTTGCATAGGGATACTTTCAAGGGATACATTTAGTTGTTAAAACACCATAAACACTGAGTTTAGGACTCGCTATATGTAGAATTTTGCACCGTTAAAAGAATTATCATTAAAAATTCAAAGAAAGGAGATAATCATGGTTGGAGGTTACATGGGTAAGGATTCTGCAAAAATTCTTTTCGTTGATCTGTCAAGCGGAGAAATGAAAGATGAATTTTTTGGGGAAGATATACTACGAAAATTCATTGGAGGCTATGGACTCGGCGCAAAGATCATGTATGATCGACAGAAGCCGGGAGTTGATGCTCTTGGACCTGAGAATATGCTCGGGTTCTTAGCAGGTCCATTAACTGGCACTCCAGCGGTCATCGGATCGAGATACGTGGTGGTAGGCAAATCACCTCTCACTGGAACATGGGGAGATGCAAACTCAGGCGGAGATTTTGGACCAAATCTGAAATTCGCTGGTTATGATGGCGTCTTTTTTACGGGCATGTCGAAGAAGCCTGTCTATCTATTCATTGACAACGGCAAGGCTGAATTGAAAGACGCTGATTGGCTATGGGGTAAGGACACAAACGAAACTGAGGACATGCTCAAGGAAAAATTCGGGAAAAAGACTAACGTTGCATGTATTGGACCATCTGGTGAAGCTGTATCCCTGATCTCCTGCATTATAAACGACAAAGGACGTGCCGCAGGCAGATCAGGACTTGGCGCTGTCATGGGGTCAAAGAAACTGAAAGCTATCGCTGTATTGGGTGATATGAAAGTTCCGTTGGCTAATGAACAGCAATCTAATGCTTTGAGACGTGCTTACGTGGCTGGTATCACTAATTTCGGTGACACGCTAAAGAAATATGGAACAGCGGGAATCACAGCCGGCGCTTCAGAGAGCGGTGACACTCCATGCAAGAACTGGGGAGATGCTGGCTCAGAAGTTTTCCCAACATCAGCGGCAATTAGTGATGATGCGGTCATTGCCTATCAGGAGAAAAAATATGGTTGCTGGCATTGCCCAATAGCTTGTGGCGGTCACATGAAGGTTGCCTCTGGTCCTTTTGCCTCTACAACACATAAGCCTGAATATGAGACTCTTGGTTGCTTCGGCACAATGTGCCTGAACGATAACGTTGAGTCTATCATTAAGGCAAATGACATCTGCAACAAGATGGGACTAGATACTATTTCCGCCGGATGTGCGGTAGCCTTCGCTATCGAGTGCTATGAAAATGGGTTAATAACAAAAGAAGAGACAGAAGGTATCGAATTAAATTGGGGTAATGCAGAAGCCATTGTCGCAATGACTGAAAAGCTTGCTAAACGTGAAGGATTCGGCGCTATTCTTGCTGATGGGGTCAAAGTTGCCGCTGAAAAGATAGGCAAAGGCTCAGAGCAATATGCTATCCATGTAGGCGGACAAGAAATCCCCATGCACGATCCTAAGTTTACTCCCGGTTTGGCAACAACTTACGTTCTTGATGCAACACCAGGGCGTCATACGCAGGGCGGTGAACTAATTGGACCGAATAGTGGACTTGGTATCGAAAAACCTGACCAAAAAGTCTATACAGGCAGGGCTGAATTCCAAAAAGCTCTAGTTGACCTTATGCACGTTGTAAATGCCGCAGGTTTGTGTATGTTTGGATACACTACTACGGATATTCACTCTGTTCCTGATTTTATGAGCGCAATTACCGGCTGGAATTATACTCTTGAAGAATGTTACGAAACGGGTGAGAGGATCGGCACCATACGCCATGCCTTTAATCTCCGTGAGGGATATAATCCGCTTGAGATAAAAGTTCCCGGTAGATTAATCGGCAGACCGCCTCTTGCTAGAGGACCATTGAAAGATGTATCAGTAGACATTGATGTAATGGTGAAAGAATATCTTGAATTGCTGGATTGGGATCCTGTCACGATGGTACCAAGCCAGAAAAAGCTAAAATCTCTTGGTCTGAATGAGGTAGCGGATAATCTCAAGTAGTGCCATTGTTACTGTGGATAATTTTGTAGCCCGGCTTTCTAAGCTGGAAAAATTCCAAGCTGGAAGCTTGGGCTACAATGAATCCTTATGATGCCTGACGAGTTTGATAATGAATCTTCAATTATCGCCGTATATGCCAGAAACGGTAGGATAATATCACACGCATAAAGATTTATGAAGATAAGGTGAATAATAATGGCAATAAATAAAACTGAGCAAATCTATCAACAACATATTAAACCACTAATGCCTTCAGAAAGATTGGTTCTGATAGAGCTTATTGCACGTGATCTGGCAATGCAAAATGATCATAATGTATATACAGAGCCTTTTGATTTAAAAGAATTCATTAACAATTGGTCTTCAGACGAAATTGAATCAATAGAGCAAATATATAATAATCGTGAATCTTTTTTTGATGGAAGGGAATTTAACTTGTGAGACCAAGTTTAATTGACACAGATATATTTTCATTTATGCTCAAGAAAGATACAATCGTATTGGAAAATATTCAGAAATATTTGAAAGAATTCAAAAGACTCAATATTAGTATTATAACCTATTATGAAGTTTTAAGTGGATTAAAATATACAGGTGCGACAAGCAAATTAGCAAAGCTTGAGTATTTTATAAAGCACAATAATGTGATAGAAATAGATAAAGATACGGTTCAATCAGCCGCTGATATATACGTGCATTTACGTAAAGAAGGTATGCTAATTTCTCAAGCAGACATTTTGATTGCTGGAGTTGCAAAAAGCAATAATTTGGTATTAGTTACAAATAATGTCTCTCATTTTGATAGAATTCCTGAACTTGAGATAGAAAACTGGCATACAAAATATATTTAGCCAAAGTATGTCAACGCCTATTTTGCTTTGAGCATTCCCCATGTTTTTGGGAGTTTTCCGCTTGGGTCAACGCTTTTTGATATAATACCTGTGTCGAATTCTTCAACCGTTGAAAGAATGGGATTAACATCACCTGCATTAGCACCACCAATGGCATAAACTTTTCCTTCTATTACATTTGCGGCGAATTCATGTCTTGGAGTTGGCATATCAGGTTTTTTTGTCCATTTGTCTAAAACAGGAGCATATTCCTCCACTGTTGATAGGTCTGTAACATTAGGTCTTTTATATCCACCGATAGCAAGTATTTTCCCATTAATTGTAACAGAACATAAACCCGCTCTTGCTGTTGGCATATCTGTTTTTTTTATCCATTTGTCTGCTATTGGATCAAATTCCTCAATAGTAGAAACAATCTCTAAAGTATTTCCCTTTATTATAGCGCCACCAATTGCATAAACCTTTCCATTCACCGCACTTGCAGAAAGACGTGTTCTTGGTGTTAACATATCGTTTTTCTTTGTCCATTTATCTAAAATAGGATCATACTCCTCTGCTACTGCTACAATGCCCTTAGCATCTTCTCCACCAATAGCATATATTTTATCTTCTGTCGCACAGGTAGCGAAAAGTCCTCTTGCTACTAACATATCAGCCTTTTTTGTCCATTTATCTGTTAGAGGATCATATTCTTCAACTGTTGGAACAACGGTATTTTGGTTTAAATATCCACCAATGGCATATATTTTTCCATTAATGACACTTGCACAAAGTGTTGCTCTTGGGGTAGGCATATCAGCTTTTCTAACCCATTTGTCTGATACTGGATCATATTCTTCCAATATTGAGAGAATATTAATTGCATCTGGGCTACCACCTATAGCATATATTTTACCGTTTACAGCGCAGACTGCTAGATCAGCCCTCGCTGTTGGCATATCCGCTCTTGCCTCCCATTTTCCTTCGCCTTGCGGAGACATGAGGAAGGCATTTTCCTGACCTTTCGGATCAGGCGCAACACCTTTTCCATTTCCTTTACTTCCGATAGATGTTATCGTTGAAACTTTCACAGCATCTACTGGAATTTCACCAACTTTTAATACTTTCATATCACTTGGAAGCGGTAATCCCATAGCTATATCAGGCAGATTTATTTGTATATGCTGACCAAACATCAGAACTGCAAATATAAGACCCGCACCTAACGATAACCCCCAAGGTAAGTTCTTTGCGTCTGAGACTGGATTTATCTTTACCTTTTTTACTAACTCAACAATGCGAAAAGTAAAATTTGCTGATAGTTTTTGTTGTTGGAAAGTCTGGTTCATCATTGCGATCATCTCCTCTCTTAATAGCGTTCTTGCTCTTGAAAGACGTTGTCTTACGGTATCGTGAGATATGCCAAGAGTATTGGCAATTTCCATACCGCTCATTCCGCCGAGATAATGTAGTGTCAATACTTGCTGGTAAATTTCTGGTAAAGAGTCAAGTGCTTCGTGGAGAGATTCGGATATTTTGCTATCTCGATATGAATCCATTGATGGATTTTCTATTACCTTTTGGTCTTTATCCTCGATAAAATCATGATCAATACGCCTTATATTTGATCTTATCCATCTTTTCGACAAGTTAGAAGCTATCGAAGAAAGCCATATAGCAAAAATATCAAAGTTTTTCAATTTGCGCAGGTTCTTAAAGGCTTGGAGAAAGACTTCTTGTGTCACATCCTCTGCGTCATGGAAATTTTTGAGTCTGTTGTAAACTAAGGCATAGATACTCGCCTTATATTTATCCACCAGTATGCAGAACATCTCTGGTTCGCCATTAAGGCATTTATACACCAACGCTCCATCCTCAGTTCGCACTTTAAACACTCCCACTCATTATTGATTACTGTTTACTGCTCACTCATCACTATATATGTTCCCGCAGAATGTGAAAATGTGACAGAGGGATAGAAAAAAATATAAAATTATTTTAATTGTAGATCGGTTTAAGAAGCAAAACCCAATTTATAATACGACTTTTTCAGTTATAGAAATAAAAAGAAGTTAAACACGGAGACACAGAGGCGCGGAGAGAACTGGAAAGTATGAAGGATGAGTAATGAAGGATGAAACTATAATACTCGTTTCTTTTTCATCCATCCGCCTTCATCCTTTTTCTCCGTGTCTCCATGTTTTTTCTTGAATTATGACTATTTATCAACTAAGTGAAAAACTCGTATTTATAACTCAGTTTGCTCTGGATGGTAAAACGGATGGGCTTGGTATAGATGCTGGCTCTGGTAGTTTCATAGGTTCTGGCAACGGTTTAGGGTCTGGCAGTTTGGATGGTTCTAATATCGCAATCGGGTTATTTATAGCATTAGGACTTATGATTACAAAAGGTTCTGGCATTGGTCTTGGCGCAGGGAGCGGATTTGCAGAAGGGATTTGAGATGGCGCCGCAATTATTCCAGAATTATTGATAACCGTAGGACTCTCGACTGGAAACGATTCTGGTAGTTTCATCGGTTCCGGAATAGGCTTCGGATCAGGAATTTTCGACGGCTCTGGTATCGGTATCAAGCCTTGTGTATTTCCAAAAATATTTCCTCCTGACAATCAAATACCCTCCTTCCAAAGAAAAAAATAATAATCGCTTCGTATATTTGTGATTATAACACCCATAATAAATTGGGTCAAGTACTTTTTTTTGATTCTTCTTGAGAGTTTCCGAACTTTATGTAAAGGAAAGTCAAAACGAGGACAGCAATTAATATTATAAACGAAAGCGCCGATCCGAAAGGCCAATTCCTCACCTTTGTATACTGATTCTGTATTACGTTACCAATCATCATGACTTTTGCCCCGCCAAGAAGGTCTGGAGTTACATAAGCACCAAGTGTAGGTATAAAGACCAATATTGATCCAGCTATAATGCCGGGTAGCGTTAGTGGTACCATAACCTTTATAAACGTCTGAAACCGATTAGCCCCCAGATCATAAGCCGCCTCAAGCAATGACGGATTCACCTTTTCGATAGAAGCATACAAGGGTAGTATCATAAAAGGTAAGTACCCATACACCAACCCGGTAATTACTGCTCCATTAGTAAAAAGCAACTGAATAGGCTCATTTATCAATCCCAACCGCATCAGAACCGAATTTATTAATCCGTTCTCTCTCAGAATCACCATCCAAGCGTAAGTTCTAACGATGAAGTTTGTCCAGAATGGTATTATGACAAGAACAAGCAGGATGTTTTTGAGTTTGGATGATTTTCTGGATATATAGTAAGCAATCGGATAACCAAGAACGAGGCAAATCAAAGTATTGACGAGGGCTATCCAGAACGATCTCAGGATAGCCTGCATATATGCGCTGTCAAAAGTATTCAGGTAGTTTTCAAGAGTGAATACCCATGAGACTCCAGTGCGTACGTCTGAGCTGTATGTATGCTGGCAAAAGCTATAAATGAGCATTATGCCAAGCGGAATCAAAAAGAAAACAAGAAGCCATAGCATAGCCGGACTAATCAAAATCATTGGAGTTAGGTTATTGAACTTTATCCGGCGTTTCATGAAATAAACTTCTCCATATTTAAGAAATAGAACGCGGATAATGCAGATCGACTCGTATCAATAAGTAAAAAGTTTGTTGTGTTAAATACCTGTCACTCGTCACTTTAATTGAATTGAATCTGCGAAAATCCGCTCGATCCGCGTCATCCGTGTTCTATTTCCTAATTCGTGATAAAATTGCTTTTTTCATCTCGGCATTATGAAGGTACTGGTCATGTCCCATGAGGCAAAGACCTTTTGATTCAAAGAGAATTTCGCTGTCTTGTCGTAATTCTTTTCAATTACAACTAGCTTTCTACCGTTCAGGTTCATTATAAATTGTATGAATGTACCCATATAAACCACATCTTCGATCTCACCATGGAATGAATTATCGCATTTTTCGGGTTTGTGTAGAGTTATGCGTATCTTTTCGGGACGAACCATCGCAGTTGCCTGATTGGGATAGTCTGTACTATTGTGCAGAGCTTTTATTTTCATTCCATCAGTAGTTGTTAGCAGAAGCACAGGTCCATTGTCATTCGTCAGAGAACCAGAAAAGAGGTTAGACGTACCGATAAAATTCGCAACGAATTCCGATTCCGGGCTTTCGTAAACATCTGAAGGGGATCCCAATTGCTCAAGCTTACCCGCCTTCATTATCGCAATACGATCAGACATAGTAAGTGCCTCTTCCTGATCGTGGGTGACGTATATGAAAGTTATGCCCAGCTTTTTCTGCAAGGACTTGAGTTCCATCTGCATCTGTTTACGGAGTTTTAGATCGAGCGCGCCTAATGGTTCATCTAACAATAATACCTTTGGTTCGTTTACCAAAGCTCTTGCAAGAGCGACTCTCTGTTGTTCACCACCTGATAGTTGTCGGGGCTTTCTTGAACCCAATCCGGGCAGTCCTACTGTTTCAAGGATCGTAGAAACTTTCTCGTTAATCCTGTCTTTTTTCATTCCTTTTAGTTTGAGTCCGAAGGAGATGTTTTCAGATATGTTCATGTGTGGGAAAAGAGCATAGCTCTGGAAAACCATGTTGACGTCTCTACGGTATGGCGGGATAGAATTGATAACATTTCCATTCAGATAGATTAAGCCCGAATCTGGTCTCTCAAGACCAGCTATCAATCTTAACAGAGATGATTTACCGCATCCACTCGGACCAAGAATTGAGAAAAACTCGCCAGCAAAAACGTCAATCGAGATATGATCAACCGCAACAACATTTCCATACTTCTTTACAACACTGTCCATATAGATAATAGCTTGTCCCAATTCATCTCTCATTTCGGCAAGGATACCTCTCGCATTGCGGAAAGTGACGAGTCACTTTTTTATGCGTGGGGAGGAATTGCCTTTGCTCTACTTTACATAACACGAATTATTTGCTAATCGTTTTTTTGTTTCACAGGGACTTGAGCGTTTAGTGACTGAAGTTGAGTGACCTTCTGCCTGAGTTGCTTTATTATATCTCGCTGGAGATCAGAACCAGTAGCGCCAAGCTCTAATTGTCTAACTCCCAACACTGAATCTCTTACATAATACAGACTTTGGACATTACTGTCAACAATTATGTCAATGATCTTTTCGGTAGATTTTGTCGCTGACTCGTAATCTTTTTGATCTTCTTGAATTGCTAATATGAAGGAATATGCGGCGGCTTTTCGGCAGGAATCTGGATAGTCGTTGAGAAATTTTGTAAAGGTATCTAAAGCAATTTTGTTATTTTTAAGGTTTTCGTAATAGACTCTCCCGATTTTGAATTGAGCCTGATCTGCAAGACTATCTTTGTAGCCTTCTCTTTCGTGAAATGTCTTTCTTGGGTAATTATTCAATACTTTCTTATATTCTTCCAATGCTTTATCATAATTGTTCAGATGTATTCTGTATATCTCTCCGATCAGATAATGAGCTTCGGCAGACCTGTATGTTTCTGGATATTCACGGATCAACTGATTATATTTCTCTATCGCTTTGTTATAATCGGGCTTCAGTAATTTTCTTACATTTTTGTCTATCTTCCCTTTTGAAGGGACATATCCAGAATAAATAACTCCCATTTTGAACAATGCCTCACCAGCCCAGTATGTTCTAGGGTAATCAGCATAGACCGCTTCGTATTCTTTTATAGCTCTTGGATAGTCGTGCATTTCTGAATCGTATATATCGGCTATCTTAAATTGTGCAAACGGATCGGAATCTGTTTTTTTCTCCTGCCAAATCTGTATATCAGCCATAATCTCTATTTTACCTGCTTTATCTTTTGCATTCTTAGCATAATCAGTATCGGGATAAGACTTTATCAATTCACGATAGGTCGTTAAAGCTTCACGGTACTTGCCTGATGAGCTAAGTTTCTCAGCTTCATCGCAAAGGGCTTTAGGCGCAAGTTTACTGATTTCATCTATTTTCGCCCTGATCCGTGATTTTACGTCTCGTTCACCGAGTCTTCCAATATCTGCTGACAGTTTCGATTCATCGTCAGGATACAACTGAATAAATAATTCAAAAGCCTTAATAGCCACATCATAATCCTTTAGTTGCTCATAGCACATTCCTTGCCAATAAATGCCTGCGGGAAACTTCCAATACGTTGGATAATCATTCAAGAACCTATTAAACGTTTCAGATGCTTTAGTGTAATCGTACAAGTCGCTGTAATAGATCATTCCGATCTGGAATATCGCTTCTGACCCAAGATTATTAGCAGAAAACTTGTTACTCAAAACATTTTGATAGGAAGATATTGCCTCAGATGGAAGGTGAAGGATGGATCTGTAAGTGTCCGCTATCTTAAACAGAGCTTCAGCAGATTTAGGGCTATTAGGATACTTTTCGACTACTTTATTATATTCCTTGATAGCCTGATCGGGATTATTCAGATTTTGAGACGACAAATAAAGTTCAGCTATCTCAAACTGGATTTCCGCTGAAATCTCTGTGTTTGGATGCTCATTAATTACTTTATTATAAAACTCTATCTCAGCTAAAGCATCATTTATGCCTTTAACATCATCCGATGCTATTTTAGCATATCCTGTTCCAGAATAGTCTTTTATAATTTTTTGGTACTCTTCAATCGCCTTATCGTACTTGCCGATACTACGATATACATCAGCTATTGACATCTGACTCAATACTGCACAATCATCAAGCCCTTGTTGTGAGTTTTCAACAGATTCTTTGATGCTCAAAACTTTCCGAAACGCAGACATAGCCTGATCATAATCATGAACGTACCCAAAGTAAACGTAGCCTATCTGATAATATATCCATGCTTTTTGATCAGGTTGGATGGATTCTTTGGCATAACCGTTCAGTTTTTCAATAACGCCCTTATAATTCCTTGAATTCATGAGATCAGCAACCTCTGGCCATAGTCCGGTAGTTTCGTCTGATCGCAAGTGTAATGGAAACAGAGCTATGAAAATCGCTGTGATTTGTATAAGAATAAGATATTGAGTTTTTTTCATTTGCAAGATTTTAATCCAATGTTACGAATTATGCTAGTTCTCATAGATTAAGAAATTAAGGCACTTTGTAGCCCGACCTTTTAGGTTGGCTTTTTTAATCTTCCAATCCATTATATACTTGCGTTAGCCGTATCTTCTACATTAGAACTTTCGCCCTGAGATGAGAACTCAGAATCAAGAATAGACTTGATCCTTTCTTTTGCCTCTTGAGCGGCGTCAGTGTTTGGATAGTAATTAACGATCATGTCATAACGCGCCAATGCTTTTCTTGGGTCTTTCAGAGAGTAGTTAATAATATCAGCGCTTATCAGTAAGTTACGGGAATTAGACGACATTTCTTTTGATACCAAAACGTCAGGTTTTTCCTGTTCTGTAATTGGTGTTGATCTCTTAATGTCTGATGGTTTTGTTGCTACGACTGTGGTTTTCTTTTTACTTAATTGTACTTCTGATCTTTTGAAAAGATTGTCCTGTAGTTCTCTTTTGACTAAATGTGGGAGTTCTACTGAAGTGATATAAGTTTCAGGGGAAAGACCGTTATCATTAGGATTGAACCTTAATACGCCGATGGTTATCACAGAAGCGACTACGAGCGTAGCAACTGCCGGCTGTAAAACGTATCTGGTTATAAACACGCTCCTTGATCTACGCTTTATAGTTTCAGATGCTATTCTCTTATAAACGTTCCACATAAACCGATCCTGATCCATCTGTTGTAAGTCGTCAACACGAGTAAATGCGCTAATCTTATCAAGAGTCTTACGTTGTGAGTGCAGATCGTCTGCGCATTTCTGGCACGTTTTAATGTGATTATCAACTTCAGCACGTTCTTCTGGTGAGATGCTGTTATAAAGGTACGAACCAAAAAGGTTCCTAATCTTATAGCATTGTCGCATATTAAAAATCCCCTTTCAATTATTATTTCTCAACAAGGTCCTTTAAAAGATCGCGCATCTTTGCAGTAGCTCTGGATAGATGAGCCTTGATTGTCCCAACAGCACAATTCATTATCTGTGCGGCTTCTTCACGGGACAAGCCACCGTAATGGCATAACATAAAAGCCTTTTTTTGCTGTGGGGAAAGCTCTTCCGCCGCTTTAAGAACCCTTTGTCTTAACTCATTTGCTTCCACAATCTCCAGAGGGCTGTAAGAAGGATCGGCTGTTATATTTATAATTGAGTTATCTTTGTCATCAAGCGACTGCGTTTGGTGACGCACCTTTGTTCTATGATAATCAATGCAAAGGTTTAACGTTACCGTACGAAGCCATGTATAAAAACTAGCTTTTGGTTTCCAGTTAGGTATTGCCTTCAAGACTCTTGAAAACACTTCCTGCGATATATCTTCAGCATCCTCATGACTATTAGTCATTTTATATGCCAGAAGATGAACCTGCCGGCGATATTTTTTCATCAGTTCTTCAAACGCAGACAGATCACCATCTTTGATACGGTTTACGAGTATCTCATCATCTATCATGACAAACCCTTATGTAATGTTACATTCGCTTTTGTTTAACGAGTATTCAGAGATTCGAGTTTACAACAAACTTTTAATGTTCTGCCTTTGTAGGACTTTTCTACGGCATGATAATTGTACGTTTTTTCTACTTATTGGTCAACAGAAATCTTTGAGGACTTTCAAACATAAAGTTTTCTTTCGAGAAAACCTAAACACTATATTTATTTTCAATCTTTCAATCTTTTATATCTTTGTGTTTTTTCTCTGATAAATGTCTCAGACAAGATTCTTATGCTTGGTGAGTATTTTTGATGTTGACAGTATGTCTTCACCGATATATAATTCCTTTGTGTAATTCGTTTATTGTAATCGTTAAAAAATACATAAACGTTCTAAAAACAACCCCCTAGCCCCCTTTTTTAAGAGGGAATAATGTAGAGTATACAACTTTTTCAGTTAGAGCAATAGTCATAATTCATGAAAAAACACGGAGACACGGAGAAAAAGTATGAAGGCGGAAGGATGATGGATGAAATTGATCAAATACTGTAATACTCGTTTCTTCATTTTCATCCATCATCCCTCATACTTTCTAACAACTCTCCGTGTTTAACTTCTTTCTTATTTCTATAAGTGAAAAACGTTGAAATTCTATGGCAAAATGACATTTTTTTACGATTACGAAGGAGAAAATTGTGAGTGACAAAACTATCCTGATAGTGGATGATGAACCGAGTGTTCGATCTTCTCTGAAAGGCGTGCTGGAAGATGAGGATTTCAAAGTCTTTACCGCAAAGAGCGGCGAAGAAGCCATTGAAATGATGCCGAAAACAATGCCTGACGTTGTATTGCTGGATGTGCTTATGCCCGGTGGTATTGATGGTATCGAAACTCTAAGGCGTATTAAAGCTTTCAACGCTAATATAATAGTAATAATGTTCTCTGCACATGGTACTATTGACATGGCTGTTAAGGCAATGGAACTGGGCGCGCTGGATTTCATCGAGAAACCTTTTTCCGGAGAGCCTTTATTAATAAGATTGAATCAGGCTATAGAGAAAAAAAATCTACAAAATGAAAATCTGATGTTGAAAAAGGAGATTGACGAACGCTTTCAGATAATCGGTGAAAGTTCAGTCATGCGAGACCTTGCAACAAAAATAATGCACGTTGCACCCACGAATACCCGTGTGCTTATACTCGGAGATAATGGAACGGGTAAAGAGCTAGTGGCAAGAGCTATACACAGAAACAGCAAACGAGGCGATAAATCGTTTATTCAGGTGAACTGCGCCGCAATACCCGATGAACTCATAGAATCTGAACTCTTTGGTCATGAGAAAGGCGCATTTACCGGGGCAATCACCCGAACACAAGGTAAATTTGAACAGGCAAACGGCGCAACGCTTTTTCTGGACGAGATCGGTGATATGAGCCTTCGCACTCAGTCCAAAGTCCTTAAAGCTATAGAGGAACAGGAGTTTACCAGAATTGGCGGTAAAGAACCTATTAAAGTAGATGTGAGAATTATCACTGCTACGAATAAAGACCTTAAAAAAGAAGTGGAACAAGGGAAGTTTAGGGAAGACCTTTTCTATCGGCTTAACGTGATCCCTATATACGTCCCATCATTGAGAGAGAGAATCGAGGACATACCATTGTTGATTGCATACTTCCTGACGAAGTTTTCCGTTGAAAATGGTGGAAGGGAAAAGCGAATTTCGCAATCCGCTATTAAACTACTGCAATCATATCAGTGGCCCGGAAACGTCAGGGAATTGAAAAACCTTATTGAGCGACTGGTGATAATGGTTCCATCAGACACAATAGAGTCTTCTGACCTTCCGGGTAGTTTAATCGAACACTCCAAGACTATACAATTATCTCCAATGGAGTTAAAGAAAGCGAGAAATGATTTTGAGCGAGATTTCATCATTCAAACGCTAGAATCATGTAATTGGAATATTACAGAAGCATCTCAAAAGCTAGGTATCGAAAGAACTAACTTACACAGAAAGATTAAACAGTATAATATTAATAGAAAATCAGGTGAGTAGCAAATACTTTTAGAAAGGAGAATGGCAATTTCTCCAACGACTAAAGCTCGTTGGTTTCCTTGCCCAAACGGATCATGATTATTATTCATCGAGTATCAAGTATTCTGATTTTTGTTTTCTCACTTATAATTTGTCTTTTGTTATCAATTTCTGCGTTATGTGCGGAAACCAGTAAGTTCAAATTTGATAAGGACGGATCATTCTACATAGAAGGATCAGGATTGCCAAAGGTAAAAGGTAGCTTGTTCTTATGGTACGGTGACTGGAAGTATGCAACGCCATCATCTGTCACATTTACCGAACCAGACTCATGGAGTGGTAATATGCCCGAACCGAGTGCGACTGGTGGGCATATATCTTATACTCAAACTGTTAAGCCTTCGCTTGACGAAAGCATAGATATATCTCTGGAGTTCCACAAAAACGGTGATATTCGCCTTAATCGTGGCATATTCATGCTGATTGAGTTCCCTATGCAGGAAATGTCAGGGCAGACTATTGCATTTACACACGGTCAGCCTTATATTGCGGCGGATGCCTATCAAACGTCTGCTAAAGGATTTAGCGTAAACCTCAATGAATCAAAAGCTTTAGAGTTCACTGCTGATCGTGCCTGCACTTATGAGCATCGTGGTAAAGAAGGGGAATCGCTTATGAATATAAGACTCCTGCCAGATGCTGATGGGAAAATCAACTTAAAGCTACACATCAAACCAGCTATAAATATCGTTCCGATGTGGCAAGCTGAGACCAATAGAGCGAAACTCGCTATAAATGACGTGATCTTGAGTTCAGAGCAAGTTCCACGTTACTCTATGCTTGAATTGAACGTAGATTTATCAGCGACCTACGATAACTTATTTGAGCCTGATGACATATATATTGACGCATTATTCACATCTCCGTCAGGTAAAAAGATTAATGTTCCGGGATTTATTTATCAAGGGTTCAAGTCAGAGCAAGATGGCGATCTTGAACTGTTATCTCAAGATGGTAAACCTATTTGGAAAGTGCGATTCTCTCCAATAGAGACAGGTAGTTATGGTGTAGTTGTGAGTGCCAAAGATCGCAGTGGAAAAATTAGCTCAAAGGAAAAGAGATTCATCTGCGTGGCTTCGGATTTAAAGGGCTTCGTAAAGATCAGCAGACCGTTTACTAAAGAAACTATTATTACAGAAGAAAAAGATAGCAAAAGCAAGACCAAATCAAGTAAAACTAAATCGAGTGAGAAAAAGTCAACTAAAGAAACCTCAGAACCAAAAGATTCTGTTAAGATCATTAAATCACCTGCCAATGATTCACCAATATACTTCCAGCTTGATAATGGCGAGACGTTGTTCCTCTTAGGTCATAATATGCCAACGTATAGTCCTGAGATCGAGGAATACTTCAAAAAAATGGCAGCAGGAGGAGAGAACTACACTCGTATCTGGATGTATAGTTCAGCATTGGGATTGGAATGGGGACAGCCTGTTGGATATTACCGACTGGATGAGGCATGGAAACTGGATAAAGTCCTTGAAACTGCATCAAAGCATGGAATATATATCATGATCTGTTTCGACACCCATCAGGATTTTCGTGAAAAATGGGACAGTAACCCTTATAGTGACAAACAAGGCGGTCCATGCAAAACGCCTCTTGATTTCTTTAGAGATATGAATGTTCGTAAGTTATATAGAAACAGATTACGATACATAACTGCTAGATGGTCTGCTTATTCCAACGTGCTTGCGTGGGAGTTTATGAACGAGATGGAAGGATGGGAAGGAACCGATCAGAATCGTCCAGTCGTCACAAAATGGGTAACAGAGATGGCAAATGTATTGAAAAAGTACGATCCGTATAATCATTCCATAAGCAGTAGCCTTTGGACGACTGCCGGTTGGTCAGAGCTATGGAAATTACCAGAATTTGATTTTGTACAATCGCATTTTTATGCTAATACACAGATGGATATGGCGCAGGAAGTTGCAAATATCTGCAAGCAGAAGCGTATTGATTATCCTAATAAACTCCATCTGTTCGCAGAATATGGAATCTTGTCAGGCGATGGAACCGCAAAGAACGATCCGACAGGCATACATCTGCACAATGGCAACTGGGCGGGATTGATGTCTGGTTCTGAGTCTGTTCCGGTAAGCTGGTGGCATGAGTCCTATATTGATCCGTTGAATCTTTACTGTGTCTATCGTGGAATATCAAATTTCATCTCCAGTGAAAAGGATATGGCAAAGCAAGCATGGAAGCCTCTAAACGCAACTATTTCTTACATCAGTACACCAGAACAAGTGAATTATAGGGAATTACAATTTACCGGTAAGGGAGACAACTGGCAGAAACCTGATAAGACAATCTTTACAATTAAAGAAGATGGAACAATTGATGACGTTGATCGCCTTCCGAGCTTGCTTCAGGGAAATTCGCATAGTACCATACGAATATCCATAACTTTTCAGGTAAATTATCCAGTTGCAGGGAAATTCATTATGCGTATCGGCAAAGTTGGCGATATGGGTCTGCTAAAGGTTCTTCTTGATGGAAACGAGGTTGCTTCCGTTGATTTTCCGACAGGGCAGGGATTGGGTACATCAAGCGAATACGTTGATCAGTGGAAAAGATGGGAGACGACTTACGACAAAGATTTTGATATAGACGTATCTGCTGGACAACACGAAATCCAGATTCGCAATGATGGAAACGACTGGATCACAATAAATTATTTCCGATTAACTAACTATCTCACAAACGTCAAACCCAATCTGAGAGTTTTGGGTATGCAGACTAAAGACAGGGCTTTAATATGGGTGCAAAACAAAGATTATACATGGTATAATGTTCGTGACAAAATACAGATAAATCCTGTTGCCCCCACAAAGTTGATCATATCAGGTTTTGCGAATGGTACTTACATATTGGAACTCTGGGATACTGTCAATGGGACAGTGATCGATCAAAAAGAGATCACAATGGCAGATGGCACACTGTCTTATGATCTGCCCGAAGTAAAATGGGATTATGCCATTAAGGTAATTGTTAAAAAATAGAAACTTACTTATTATAAGGAAACAAGCTATGAAAAAAGTTTTTTATTTTGTGATACTGAGCATAACGTTATTAATTCCATTAATATTAAACTCATGCTCTGCAATGCAGGGATTTGTCAGTGATAAAGTCAAAGAACCGAAAGTTGATTTCATAGGGGCAAAGATCTCTGGACTGTCATTCGACGCTGTTGAGCTACTATTTGATCTCAAGATAGAGAATCCGAATCGCATAGGGGTTAAATTAGCAGGATTCGACTACGATCTTATGCTTGATGGTGGCTCTTTCGTCAAAGGATATCAGGATAAGGGGATCGATATACCATCCGCAGGTGAAGAGACTATTCAACTGCCGGTATCTTTGCGATTCTCAGACATCTATCAGGTATTTGAAAATCTAAAAGATCAGGGAGTATCAAATTATCAGATAAATTGCGGATTCTCGTTTAATATCCCTGTTCTTGGTGCCGTTAGAATTCCAGTGAGCAAGTCAGGAGAGTTCCCATTGATCAAACTACCGAAACTGAGCTTTAATGCCTTGAAGCTTGAGCGATTGACTCTAAACGGCGCGGAAATGAAACTCGGAATAAAAATGAGTAATCCTAACTTTTTTTCTATGCTTCTCGACAAGCTTCAATATGACTTCAAACTCAACAATTTAAGCATCGTCTCTGGAAACATAGACAAAGGTATGCAGATAAAGGAAAAAGGTGATAGCATCATTGAGATACCGATAACCGTTGACTTTCTCAAGGCAGGAATGACCGTTTATCAGATAATTAATGGTGGTAAGAACATCAACTATCAGCTTGGAGGCAATTTTGATCTGACGACTTCGCTACCACTTTTGGGAAAGGTGAATCTGCCATTTGATCTTTCTGGACGAACAAATCTGATTAAGTAAGAACAAAGCTCCTTTCAGTCGCGAATTTAAACGGGTAACATGACACCATTGCAGGTCTCACATCGGAAACGAGATGGGACACTTGGGTCATCCAGGGCCTATTGCATCGAAGAAATCCACTACGCCTTTGGGAATATCCTCTCTACCACAATGCGTGCAACGGTAGGTATAGCTGGACTTCTTCTGCTTGCTTCTGTTCTTTTGGCTCTTTCTCATTTTCTGTTATCGGTTGGCTATCTGTGATGATGTCGTAAAGAACACCATATTTAGGATGCCATATGAACCAAAGCTCCATTTCTACTCCACATACAGGACATAGCAGTGGGTCTTTCTCAAACATGTTGATTATTCGCTGTTGCCATCTGTCTCGTGTGGAGAAAAAACTGAATAGCAATTGCTTGGCTTTATGTATCAGTTCCAATGCTTTCTTGAAAGCTGGTTTAATATGTCTGGCATAAAGACCATATCTTTTCACCATCTGGTATCCCTTCTTGGGTATGTGCATTATCAAGCGTCCTATGAATTGTAGCACTGGTAATGTCTCTGACTTTGTTTCGTCTGTTTCATGCTGTCACTAGGACATGCACATGAGGGTTGAAAGACAGGTCTCTGCCAAAGGTATGAACCACTGTGATAATGCCAGCAGTAAGGTCTTG
>Ga0247841_10006481_pt1 | contig 18017 bp, 15 predicted proteins | sample LaCruzMarch2015__2_FD_192410 | JGI IMG/M metagenome (GOLD analysis project Ga0247841, IMG submission 192410) | Freshwater microbial communities from meromictic Lake La Cruz, Castile-La Mancha, Spain - LaCruzMarch2015_18m | ecosystem: Environmental > Aquatic > Freshwater > Lake | place: Spain... | reverse complement strand
CCTGTTCCTGACACAGCTCAAATCACCCGTCACGATCGCATTTTCGAATTCCATGCGGTATGACGATATCCGGGCCATGAGCGATGAGCTCAAACGCTGGAATGTGGAACTGGAAAAGCGCGTCGAAGACCGGACGCGTGAACTGGTGAGGACACAGGAACAACTGATCCAGGCCGAGAAGCTCGCGACACTCGGTACGCTTGCGGGTGGTGTGGCTCATGAGATCAATAATCCGCTTACGGCCGTGCTTACGAACGCACAGATCCTTAAAATGACAGCGGACAAGGATACAAAGGAATCACTCGATCTGATCGAAGAAGGCGCGAAGCGATGCCAGACGATCGTCCAAAAACTCATGAAATACGCCCGTAAGACCGCCGAAGAGACGCCTCACAAGGCCGTAGACCTCAATGAAGTGGTGCGCGGGACCTGCGCGCTTTTAGGGTTCCAGTTCCAGCAGGAGAACATCAAAGTCGACATAAAGCTCAATCCAGTCCCGGCAGTCCCCGGGATCGCGAATGAACTGGAGCAGGTCCTGACAAATCTCCTTGTGAACGCGCGCGACGCCGTTTTAGCAGCTAAGGTAAAAGGGGAGATCGTGATCGAGACGCGTGCCACCCAAGACGCCGTGGAGCTTTCAGTCCGGGACAACGGTATCGGTATTTCCAAAGAGCATCAAAAAAAGATCTTTGATCCCTTCTTCACGACCAAGGATGTCGGCGCCGGCACCGGTCTTGGTCTTTCGATCAGCTTCGGCATCCTGAAGCGCCACAGCGCCACCATCTCGGTCGATTCCGCTCCCGGCAAAGGCGCGACGTTCACTGTCCGATTCCCCCTCGCCGCGATTTCTAAAGCATGAATCCATATAACTTTTCTTTACTCTGCTTTGGTTTTTGCACGATTCTTTTAGCAATTTTAGTTTTTCTCAAAAGAAATGATCAGGTAGGCAAACAATTTCTTATATTCTCTCTGTTCTGCGGCAGCTGGGCGTTAGCCATCGGCATTAATTTTAGTGATAGCGCTTCTAACTCTTTGGCCCTTTTTTCATCTCGCCTCGGAAATGCCTGCGCTCTTTTTATACCAGTTTCTTGGTATCACTTTATTCTTACATTTGTAGACAAAGGCAATATTTTTAGGTTACGAATAAGAATTTTATACGCTTTTGTTTTTATTGTTTCGCTTTTTGGTTTTACCTCTTGGTTTATTCCCGATATTCGATGGATCGTAGGTTTCCGCTGCTGTAAGCCTGGAACGATTTTCCTGATTTCACCATTACTATTTTTCGTTATAGTCCCTTTAGGTTTCGTGGAGTTATTTAAAAAAATAAAAACCGCTAAAGGGCAAGAGCGTAAACAAATGATAGGATTGGTTGTAGCAACCAGTGTTGGTTTCTTAGGAGGAGGACTGACCTATTTCCCCGTTTATGGTATTCCCTTACCTCAATATGGCTTGTTTATAACGCCGATTTATGCCTTTTCTTTAGCATATTTCATGATTAAGAGTGGGCTTTTCGATGTAGAAGAACTCGCCCAAGCGGCACACAGAGATAAACTTACAGCGATCGGGGTGCTTGCGGCGAGCATCAACCACGAGGTCAAGAACCCATTGTTTATTATCAAGGGGCTTGCAGAGAGCTGTTTGGAACGTCAGAAAGAGGGGATCTTCCCGAGTAAGGAAAAGGCGCTTGAGAGTGCCAATGATGCTATGAAACGAAGCATGGATCAGGCTGACCGGGCTATGGATATCATCAAGCGACTTTCTCTTTTTGCCAAAGCCGGGATCGACAGCGAGATCAAGTTCGAACCGGTGAATCTCACCCAGGTGATCGAGGACATACTTCCTCTCATCCGTTATGAACTGGCAGCGCACAGTATTGCCCTTACACGAGACATCCCTCCTGATTTACCTCCCGTGAACGCGGACCGCCGCTATCTGGAGGAGATTTTCTTTAATCTTATGGTGAATGCCTGTCAGGCGATCAAAGAAACCGGTAAACCTGGAGAGATTAAAATAGGTGCTCGAGGTGAAGAAGAACGAGTGCTTATGGAAGTAACAGACAACGGCCCCGGCATTCCTGCCGACAAGCTCAAAGATGTTTTCCGGCCTTTCTATACCACCAAAGCCGAAGGCACCGGCCTCGGGCTTTACATTACGAAGCAACTTGTCGAAAAGATCCACGGCAGGATCGATGTCCGTTCCGAGGTCAGCCAAGGCACCACTTTTACCGTTGTTTTACCTAAACACAAGTCCGGCTCGTGAAAAGGGCGGCAAAGATTATGAAGCGTGGAGATGAACCATGAACTATTATGGGCTGACAAGTTTATTCAACGGGGTCGTTGTCCTTTTGGTTGGTTTTTATCTTTTGTCCCGCCAAAGACAAAACAGTCTCTACCAAAGTTTTATGGCTTTTTCTGCTTCTGTGGGGTTATGGTGTATTTTTTATTCGTTTTGGCAGGTTCAAACAAGTAAAGACCCAGCTCTTTTTTGTAGCCGGTTACTCATGCTTTTTTGTTATTTTATTCCGTTTTCCTTTTTATGGTTTGTTTTGAAATTGACCGGCAGGCCTTATAGGACTTGGCAATCCGTAGCATTGCTCGCCGTCCCTTTGTTTTTTGCGGCCTTTAGTTTTGACCCACTGATGATAAGAGATGTATCTCCGGCTTTAAATTTCAATTTTTGGCCTCGCCCGGGGCGTTTAATGAATTTTTATGTCCCCATTTTCTTTACTCTTATTTTGTTTTCATATTGGCTTTTGTGGAAAAGCTATCTTACTGCTCATAAGAGTCAGCGTTGGCAGATCAAGTGGGTTTCGCTTTCCATATTGCCGGGTTGGATTGGTGGGGCGACAAATTGGTGTCTTTGGTATGACATTCCAGTTCCTCCTGTGGCGCATATTTTTGTAGGAGTTGCATTTCTGGTTTTGTTTTATGCAATAATTCGCGGCAGACTCTTTGATGTTGATGTGATCACAGACCTTATTCAAGAGGCGAAGCTTTCGGCGTTGGGAATTATGGCGACGAGCATTAACCATGAAGTACGGAACCCGCTTTTTGTGATCAAAGGATTAGCGGAAACTCTTTTAGAAAGGCCGGACACGGGTCCGGAAAAAGTCAAAGACATCGCCCAGAGAGCTATAGCGCAGGCAGAGCGGGCTCTGGAGATCATTCGGAATTTCTCCTCCTATGCCAAAAGGCAAAGCTCCAAAACTTTTGATAAGCAGTCTTTAGATGTAAAAGAAGTTCTTGAAAGTACAGTACCGCTTGTGTGCAGTGAACTTGCTTTAGACGGTATCCGGTTACAGGTGAATGTTCCATCAAAAACGATGGTTTCTGCAGATAGGCATTCTCTGGAAGAGATTTTTATCAATTTGATCGTCAATGCCTGTCAGGCCATGCCCCACTCTCCATCAAAAAAATCAAAGGTTAATGGGACTAGTCCTGGCAACCTTCAGTTAGAAGAAAATAGATGCCAGGGCATGCCTGGCGGGGGAGAAATCGAAATCTCAGCTAAAGAGGAAAAAGCCTGGCTTTCTATCAAGGTCCGGGACACAGGCCCAGGCCTAGCCCAAGAGCAATTGAACCGGATCTTTGAGCCTTTTTATACCACCAAAGCTGCTGGTACCGGGCTTGGTCTCTATGTAGTTAAACAGCTTGTAGAGAAGAATGGCGGCAAGGTAGATGTTTCATCTAAAGAGGGTCTCGGCACTACCTTTACCCTCGTTTTTCCTCAATAAAACAGCTCGATTTATAGGGCCTTTCGTCCTAAGGAATTGTTTTATTGCGTCGATACAAAAATAGCTATTCTAATCTGAGGATTTCCTTAAAAAAAATCGAGAGAGTTTTATGGCCAAAAAATCTTCCCTAACTATTGCCATCGCACAAATGAACCCAACAGTTGGGGACTACCGAGCCAATTCGGAGAAGATCGTTTCTTGGATTATAGAAGCGGAGAAAAAAAACGCTGACATTATCATTTTTCCCGAATGTGCACTTTGCGGTTATCCTGTCTGGGATCTTGCAAATAAACAACAATTCGTCAAGGAAGGCCTCAAAGAGCTCCAGCGTATTGCCCTGGCGTCCTCCGGCAAGGGGATAGCGGTAGTGTTGGGTTTTGTCGATGCATCTTTGGGAACAGCACAACGGGGAACAGCGAATGTCTTCAATGCATTAGCGTGGATTGAGAAAGGTAAGATTCGTACAGTCTATCATAAGCAGTTGCTACCCACCTACGATGTATTCCTTGAAGAGATCTTTTTCCAGCCGGGATCTGAAGCGAAAATAGTTTTGTTTAAAGGTCATAAAGTCGGTCTGACCATCTGCGAGGATATTTGGGACGAGCGCTACAAGGTAAAGCCTCTAGCTGGACTTGTGAAAAAGAAGGCTGATTTTATCCTCAATATCTCCGCTTCGCCTTATTACCGTGATGTAGCTGCAGCCCGTGAGCGGCTTCTTAAAGGTCACACCCGCCATTATGGCATTCCAATCCTTTATGTGAATCAGGTCGGGGGACAGGATGACCTGCTTTTTGATGGTCGAAGTATGTTCATGGATGCGAAAGGACGAAGTCTCTTTCGGGCTCCCGCGTTCGAAGAAGGGCTTTTCATTTATTTCTTCGATCCAAGTCAAACCCAAGGTATAAGCTCGGGGTCTAACCCTCCGGTCTGTTTTGGGGTAAAAGGAATTTCAGAGATATATCAGGCACTCGTGATGGGCGTGCGGGACTATTTCCGGAAGAACGGGTTCAAAAAAGCCGTAATCGGTCTAAGCGGTGGAATCGATTCTGCTCTGGTCGCGGCAATCGCGATGGATGCTCTAGGTAAAGACGCGGTCAAGGGCGTGACCATGCCTGGTCCATTTTCTTCGAAGGGGAGCTGGATGGACTCCAAAGACTTGGCAAAAGCTCTCGGGATCGAATTTGAAACGCGGCCTATTTGTACGAAATATGAGACATGGCTTCAAGAGGCAAAAATCCCGGCAACGCGAAGTCCGACCCTTGCGATGGAAAATCTTCAGGCTCGGTTACGCGGAATGGAATTGATGTTTATTTCGAATGACGAAAGTCGGTTAGTACTTACGACAGGGAACAAGTCGGAGCTAGCGATGGGGTATTGTACGCTCTATGGAGATATGGCAGGAGGTTTAGCCGTGATTGGGGATGTTTATAAGACAGATGTCTTCAAGCTTTGCTATTACCGCAACACGATCAGTCCGGTTATTCCCGAATCTATTTTAAAGAAACCGCCCTCCGCGGAACTCCGGCCGGACCAGAAGGACGAAGATTCGCTGCCGCCTTACGCCGTGCTAGATGAGGTGCTTTGTTTGTATATTGAAAAGAACCTGAATCGTGATGAAATTATCCGGAGGCTCAAGGAAAAAGTCTCTGGAGAGGTTGTGACTGATGTGGTTCGCAAGGTCGACCATAACGAATACAAACGCCGCCAAACGCCTCCCATTCTGCGCGTGACCGAAAAAGCTTGGTTTGGTCGCCGTATGCCCATCACCAATAAATTTATCGGCTAATTTCAACATTAGCGGGTAGGTCGGCATAGGGTAAGGAAATGACGAACATTATGACTTGCTGAGCGACAATTTTCACGATCGTTTTCGGTTTTACCGAGTGTTTACGTCCGTTAACTGTCCCCCTGCGCAAGTTTTTCCACAATCATATTCTGGGTCTCGGGATCAAATTACGAGGATTCCGCGGCTGTGTCTTTTCTGTCGCGGGAGGTTGATCTGCGTTTTTGTGAAGACCCGGAAGCAAGATCAAGATCTTCCTGCGGAGGAGGGGTCTCTTTAGAGCCATCTCTCTCTAAGGGATAGCCCTATTTAGCCGATACTAAAATATGTCTAAATCTTGTATAACCCAAAGAGATATGGTGAGTTATGAAAAAGAAAATTCTGATAGTTGATGACGATTCCCTAGTTTTAAAGACGCTTCAAAATCTTCTTTCGCGGCACAACTATGAGGTTCATTGCGCGAAGAGCAGTGAGGATGCACTCCGTCAAGTGGAGTCAGGTAATTTCAACTTAATTGTGAGTGATGTTCGCATGCCAGAGCAGGACGGGATTGAGCTGCTTAAGAAAATAAGAGCGAACGGTTTGGGGACACCCTTTGTGTTTATTACGGGGTACGCGAGCGAAAATACTCCTATTGATGCGATAAAGTTGGGCGCAAAAGATTATATTCTGAAGCCATTCAATCTTGATGAGCTGTTGGAAAGCGTTAAAAAATACATCGTATAGAGACCCTCCATGGTAAATCTCTTCCAAGAAGGTATAAGTTTAAGGGCAAGATTGCTGAGGAAATTTTTTTATCGGATCTGGAAGAGTTTTGTCATTGTCCGGGTTCAAAAATACATAGAGGTCGTACAAAGTGAGGGGGACGGTCCGACCGACGTTCCGGGTCCTGCCGTTATTCTGTGCAATCTGAAGCATATCAGGGATCTGTATGTCCTGATGTATTTGTTTCGAGAAAAAGAGTTTAGCTTTGTGGGGCTGCGCTCCCTGGAAAAGATGAAAACCTTTAAGCGTCTGGCTTCTTTTAACCGGGTCATTTTTTTGAATCCTCAAAAAAAGATGTACTCTTTTTTAAAAGAGATACTGGTGAGCTTACGTAATTTTAACCGGGCGATTATTCTTTTTCCGAAATTTGAGTTCGATATTTCTAAAGAATTGATAATCGACCCTTCCGTGGTCGTGAGAATCGCGATGATGGCAAGCGTCCCGATTGTTCCAGTTTCTATAACGTGGGGAAGCTCGCAAACACCGAAATGCAACGTGACGATAGGCAAGCGCTGCTTTGTCTCCCCGGCTTCCGCGGAATTCCGCGATATTTTTTTTAGAAGGAAGGGAACCCGGAAATTTTCAAGACTTGATCGAGATGAACTGAAAATGGCGGCGGAACGGATCTTTTCTAAATTGGAGCCAGTGGATGGTTCAAATCTATCGTAAAAAATGGCAAAAAGGCTTTTGGGCCTCTCTTCTCGGTTATATCCGCGATTCTATTATTCTTTTTTTGCCAATAAAAAAGATGCCCTCGTTTCTTACTAAGTTACTATACGGCAATCATATTCACTTTGCATTTCTTGTCCACCCACGGGCGTATCAGGACATATTTATTTCGAGCCCCTTTCTTAAGCCGCTTCAATTTTTGTTTCGTAAAAAAAATGCAACTAGGTTTTTTTTTGGTGCCAATCCTTTCGTGTTAAATAAAGTACATTCCCCGCAAGGGATTAACGGCGTGGTGGTTGCGCTGATGACTATGCCAGAGTTGATGTTTGAGAGACGCAAAGAGTCAGAGAAAAGATTGGTAGCTGCGCTTAGATTGATTGCAAAAATTGGAGGTTTTGGCACTGTGGTTGGGTTGGGCGGATGGTGGCCCATGGTGACCCAGAGAGGATTATCTATCAAGGAGCATGCTGAAAAATTAGGATTGTTAGTGACAAATGGCCATTGTGGAACGCTTGCTTCAATATATTTAACGATCGAAAAAATCGCTCAGATTGGGAAGCTTGAAAAAAAGGATTTATGCATTGCAATTATTGGTGTCGGGAAAATGGGAACCAATGTTGCGCGAGCTTTAAATAATAAGGTCCAAAAGTTAATTTTGATTGATCTTAATGAATCCAATTTGAAAAAAATCAAACAGTCGCTAGGGGGGCCGGATTCGAAGACATTGATCGATGTTGTTGTCTCCAATCCTGAGAACATGAGCCCCCTAAAAGATATTCTTAGGGATTGTCATATTGGCGTATGCGCGACATCTTCTCTGCGCAATTTGTTGAAATTGCGCGATTTACCGTACGGGTTCATTGCTATTGACGATTCACGGCCCGAAGCATTGCCGCGCGATCCCAAAAACGAACGTATAATCCTTGAAGGAGGATTACTCAAGATCAGCGGGGCTACAATCGATTATGATTTTGGATTTGGCCAAGACGACAATGTGTTTGGCTGTTTGGGAGAAGCGTTTTTGCTTGCATTGGACAGGCAACAGAAGTTAAAGCCCACTCTAGGGGATGTTGATATGGAGAACTTTTTTAGAGTCCTAGATTTTTGCCGTGCAAATGGTGTTACGGCGGGGGATCTGAAATCCAGCGACGTTTCGATTGGAAAAGCCGACATTGAAGCGGCTTTTGAAAAAAGGAAATACTCTTCGTCGGAGAAGGCGACTCATGATTGATCTTTTTCAGTTTTCCATAAATGTACCGAATCTAGGCAATTACGTCTTTGCTCATCTTTCGCTCGGGTTCGTTTTGCTTTTAATCGCAATCATTGTTATTTCTCAAAATCCAAGAAATCCTGTCAATCGCGCTTTTTCCGCATATTCTTTTTCGATTGCTTGGTGGAGCTTGTTCACGATTTTATTGATAACTTCCGGCAATGCTCGCGCGGGATATTTTTGGGATCAGGTTTGCCTGAGTGGCGCGATTTTCATTCCCGTCACATTTCTTCATTTTGTTCTCATTTTTACTAAAAGGGCGAATAAATATTCAAAAATAATCATAAGTGCTTATTTGCCATCCTTCGTATTTCTTGTTTTGAATTGGAACGGTTTTTTTATCGCGTCAGTCAAACCCAATGGCCTTTTTAATTTTTATACGGTTCCGACGATTGCATATCATATTTACATTACTTATTTCTCCTTATTCTCCACAGCAGGAGTCCTGTTTTTATTTAGAAGAATCAACGAGGTTAGGCGCGAACCGAGGCTGGTGGTGCAGGCAAAGTGGCTTTTCGCGACCAGTTTGCTCGGATATTTGGGTGGTGCTACGAATTTTCTTTTGGTGTATGGGATCAATTTGCCTTTTGTGACGTCTGTTGCAAACTATTCAATTTTAATTTACGGCATCTCAATGGCCTACATTATTTTCCGTTACAGCTTTTTGGATATCCAAATTATTATTAAGAGGACGATCGTTTTTGCGGGGGTGTTTGGTGTAATCATGGCGGCTGTCGGAATTGTGACAGCTTTAACTCAAAGCTATATTGGACAGCTCTTTGGAATGGGGCCGACGGCACGGCAACTCCTTAGTATTCTTATAGCGGTTTTTCTTTTCGACCCAACACGCAAGCTTTTAACCAATCTTACTGACAAATTTCTCTTCCAAAAAAAGTACGATTATCACAAGCTCTTAAAGGATGCGTCGAGGGGGATGTCGAATATTGAATCCCTCGAACATTTATTGGGGCTGGTGGTGCACTTTGTGACCATGAAAATGCGCGTCCGGAACGCGGCGGTGCTGATGCGGGAGGGATCAAGCGACCAATATAACCTCGTCTACCAGCGCGGGTTCGACAAGAAGTTCCTGACGCTTACGCTTTATCAGAATGATCCTCTGATCCACTATCTTGAGAATCATAAAGAGGCGGTGGATATCGAGCGTATCAAGGAGCAGGTCGAGGCGGCGTCCCATCAGCGGGACAAAAGCGAGAAGGCTTATGATTACGAGGCGATCCGGGAGCGGATGAACCAGTTGCAGGCCAGCTGCTGCGTGCCGAGTTTTCTGGGGCGCGAGCTCCGGAACATCCTTATGCTGGGCGAGAAGAAATCCGGCGAATATTATTCCAACGAAGATCTGAACCTGCTCTACACGCTGGCGCAGGAATCTTCCATTGCGATCGAAAATGCCCGGCTTTATGACGAAGCTGTCCGGAAAACCATCGAGCTCGAACGGATCAATGATCAGCTCGAGCATTCGAAGACGCTTCTGATCAAGGCCCTGCAGGAGGCCGAGGGGGCGAATAAACAGTTGCAGGACACGCAGGCCCAGCTCATTCACGAGCAGAAAATGGCAACATTGGGCCGGTTAGCGGCATCGGTAGGACATGAGGTCAATAATCCGCTGACCATTCTTTCCATGAATGTGTCGCGCGTCATTTTAAAATACCGCAAAAACCAGGACATGAAGGTCGCAGAGATCCTGGAGGTGTTCGACAAAATGGAGAAAAATATCGAGCGCATCAAGGCGGTCGTGAACACGCTGACCGGGCTCCTGAAGAAATCGGAAAAGGGGAAGTTCGAGGCGTTATCGCTCAAACTTATTCTGGAAGAAACCTTGCCGCTCGTGCAGTTCCAGACCTATCTCGACAATCTTTCCGGGACGGAAGTCGATTTCAACGTGCCGGGTAACGTGCCCCTCATCCGCGGAGACCTGGAGCGTCTGCAGGAGGTGTTCCTGAACCTTTTCATCAACGCGTATCACGCCATGGCCGGCAAGCGCCACCGCAAGATCGGGGTTCATGCCGAGATCGATCCGAGGGACCCCGACATGGTCGCGATCCATTTCAAGGACAACGGCTCGGGCATGACCGAAGAGATCGCGAAGAAGGTCTTCAATTATGGATTTACGACCAAGCCTCCGGGCAAGGGTTCGGGACTCGGGCTTTACATGTGCAAATACATTATTGAACTCCACGGCGGGACGATCACGGTGGAGAGCAAGCTCGGGGAGGGGACAACGTTCACGCTGACGCTTCCGATCTATTCGGAAACCCCGGCATTAAAAGCACATAGCACATAGCACATAGCTCATAGCCTATAGCAAAAACGGGAAAACAAGAGCATGCGGAACTATAAAAATATTAAAGCATATCAATTGGCCGACGCGTTGGTCATTGAGATTTATAAGGCGACAAAAAAATTTCCCAAGGAAGAACTTTACGGGTTGGTTTCGCAATTAAGACGCGCCGCCGTGTCCATTCCTACCAATGTTGCGGAGGGAGCGAGCAGGCAGCACGAGAAGGATTATGTCCATTTTTTATATATTGCTCGCGGGTCAGCAGCTGAAGTAGAGTATCTGTCAAGTCTGGCGCGAAGGCTGGGATATTTGAGCGATCAGGAACATGAAAAAATTAGTGCCGCGGCAGGAGAAGTAGCAAAAATGCTTGTCGGGCTTATTCGTACTATTCAAAAAGCTTATAGCTCATAGCTTATAGCAGATAGCCAAAAAAGCCCTAGCTATAGACTATGGGCTAAAATCTATAGGCTCAAGTGAGGCAGAATGCCGAACGCAAAGAAAATCCTCATTGTTGATGACGAGGCCGGGATCGTTCAGGAGATCAAGGAGTTCCTGGTAGAGGAAGGCTACGAGGTCCATACGGCGGACACGGCCAAAACCGGGATCCGGCTGATCGAGGAGATCCATCCGGATGTGATCCTGATCGACGTGAAATTGCCGGATGCCTCGGGCAACGAAGTGCTCAAGACGTGCAAAGAGAAGTCTCCGAAAACCAAGACCATCATGGTGACAGGATACGTGGACCAGAACGTGATGGACGAAGCGGAAATGATCGGCCGCGACACGTTCCTTCAGAAACCCTTTAATCTCGTGAAGATCGTTGAGGAAATTGAGAAGCTACTGGCCTCAGGCCAGTAGCTTCTAGCTTATAGCCCATAGCCAATAGCTTATTGCTTTAAGCTTTTGCTAAAGTCTATAAGCTATAGGCTAGGAGTTGAGTTAATGAATTTCACAAAAACTGCCATTGACGGTGTGATCGTAGTCGAGCCGAAGATCTTTAATGATCTGCGCGGCTTTTTTTACGAAAGCTACAACAAGGAACTTTTCGTCCAGAACGGCATTAAGGACGATTTCGTCCAGGATAATGTCAGTTTTTCTGCCAAAGGCGTACTCCGGGGATTGCACTATCAGGTCCCGCCGCGTGCCCAGGCCAAGCTGATGCGGGTTCTTCGCGGATCTGTCTATGATGTGGCGGTGGATATCCGTCCCCGTTCCAGGACATTCTGCAAGTTCTTCGCGACAATACTTTCTGCCGAGAACAAGAAAATGCTCTATATCCCGCAAGGTTTCGCGCACGGGTTCTGCGTGCTGGAAGACGGGACAGAATTCATGTACAAGGTCTCGGATTATTATTCCCCCGAACACGAACGGGGGATCCTCTGGTCGGATCCCGGGCTTGCCATTCCCTGGCCCGAGATCGATCAGGCATTCATCCTTTCTGAAAAGGACAAGAAATATACTACTTTGAAGAACTTGAGCCTATAGGCTTTGAGCTGTGGTGAACAATGAAAAAATATATTTATGGCGCGGTTCTTGTTACGGTCGTGGCGGCAGTTGTTATCTTTTTTTTCAAACCCCCGGAAACCGGCGACCGGATGACGCCCACAACTCTGGCGATCACATTCCGGTTCCCTCAAGGGTATGAATTCACCGAAGGTGCTCCTTTCGTTCTTACGTGGCGGACCGAAAATCCGGAAGGAGTTCTTTCGGTCCCGGTTGTTGACAAGAATTTTAGGCCTCTTGTTTCTCCTTATAAGCTTATATTCACGCCTGCGCTCGATTCCAGAGCTGTGATCCTGAACGCGCGGCTCTATTACTGCCATCAAACCAGCCGCATGTGTTTCCAGGATGATTTCCAGATCCGTGTCCTGCTTGATCCCAAAAGCACTCCCGCTATTTCCAAGATCTGGGAAATAACACCGAAAAAGGCCTGAGATCGCGGTCTGATTTCCATGAAATACACAATCAGAGTCAAAACGAACGCTAAAGAGAATGCTGTTCTGGAAGGACCGGAAGGGGAGCTCCGGGTCCTGGTCAAGGCTCCGCCTCAGGAGGGCCGCGCGAACGAAGCCGTGACCGAAACATTGGCCGCGCATTTTAAGATCCCGAAATCCCGGGTCGCGATCGTGGGCGGGTTCAAGAGTAAAACCAAGATCATTGAAATCAACTAAAAATGGATAGAGGATGGCGGATGACAAACGGTCTATTTTTACACCCTCTGTCATCCACCTTCCGTTTACCGCTTTTATGGTAGAATAAACGCCATGTTTCGCCAATTTGCAAGGTTCATCCATCATTTTCGCTGGCCGGTTCTACTCGCCATGCTCCTCAGTGTCTTTTTTTTCGGGATCGCAGTCTCAAAACTTTCGGTCGATCCTTCCATGGAAACACTTTTTATCAAGAAATCCCCTGAATACCAGTATTACCAGCAGTATCGCGTGAAGTATGGCAGTGATCAGATGATCGCCGTTGCGATGTCGACGGAAGATCTTTTCACACCCGCCAATCTTAAGACTCTCAAGAGCATTACGGACGGGATCGCGAGTTACTCACAGGTGGAACGCGTGATCAGTCTCACCAACGCGACGGACATCAAACATAAAGTACTCGGCGTGAAGATCGTTCCGGTGATGGAAGGGGTCTTTGAGGGCGATCGCTCGATCGAGGACGTCAAAAAAGAAGTGCTTCAAAACGAGCTCTATCTTAGCAATATTGTTTCCAAGGATGGGAAGATCGCCAATATTCTCGTTTATCTGAAGACCGCCGAAAAGAACAGCGCCGCGGCCAACGGCACGTTCATCAAGGCGCTTAAAGATTATCTGGATGATTTTGAGCAGCCGGGCGTGAAATTCTATATGGCCGGTGCGCCGGTCGAGCAGTATGAATTCATCGACCTGATTCACCGCGACCAGATGGTCTTTGTGCCGATCATCACGGTCATCCTGATCCTGATGACTTTCATGATCTATCGCAGTTTTATGTGCATGATCCTTTCCATGTCGATCGTTTTCACGACGCTCGTGTGGACGCTCGGGACGATCTCTTTGCTGGGGCAAGAACTCAATCTCATGACCTCGCTTCTTGCTCCGGTGATCATGATCGTCTCGGTGATCAATTCGACCTACCTGATCAATCTCTTTTTTGAGGTCCGGCCGCATCACAAAAGCCTCCAGGAGGCGGTGGGCGTAACGATCCAGCAACTCGGAATGCCGTGTTTTCTCACGCATTTTACGGCGGTCCTGGGGTTTGGTTCATTGGCGCTGAGCCCGATCCCGGCCATCCAGAGTTTCGGGATCTACGCGGCACTCGGGACGTTTTATTCCTACATTATCGAGCTCGTGATGACGACCCTGCTTCTTCCGATCCTGCCCTACCGGCCGAGGGATCCCAACGCCTCAAACGAGTCGCATTTTTTCAACCGGGTCCTGCTGGGGTTTCTCGAGAAACTCGAATTTCGCTGGAAATGGTGGATCCTGATCGTGACCGGCCTGGTGCTGGTGCTTTCGGTGCAGGGTACTCAAAAGCTCGAGGTGGATACCAATATCGTGAAGCAGATGAAACCGAACCTGCCGCTTGCGATCGCGACACGGTTTATCGACGAACACTTGACCGGCGTTTATTCACTCGGGTTCGTATTCCGCCGCAAAGACGGGGAGAGCATGGTCGATGCGAAGACGCTCGTTCTTCTGGACCAGTTCAAGACCTACCTGGAGAGTGAGCCCGGGATCGCGAAGGTCAATAGCATTACGACGCTTGTCAAAAAGATCAACGAGGCGCGTGAAAACGACCCCAAGGCCTACCGGATCCCGCGAAATCCCATGGTGCTCAATCTCTATTTCAAAGGATTGGCCCGTTCGAACGATCCGGAACTTTGGAAACTGGTGTCGCATGATCTCAAAGAAGTGCGCATGGAGGCGCGGATGCGTGCGATCGGGACGACGAAGGGGGCGCTCCTGGAAGAAAGGGTGCGGGAATATCTTCAGGACCACCTGAGCGATTTTTTCGAATATAAATTGACAGGCAATGTGGTGCTTTTAGGAAAGATCGCGAAAAGCCTGGTCCAGGAACAGGCCCAAAGTTTCGCGTTCGCGTTCGCATCCATCCTGATCGTGATCATTCTGATCTTCCGGTCCGTCAAGCTCGGGCTTTTGGCCGCCATTCCGAATCTCATCCCGATCCTTGCAGTGTACGGGATCATGGGGTTTGCCGGGATCGAGCTTTCGACCGCGACTGCGATGATCGCGAGTATTGTGCTGGGCCTTGTGGTGGACGCCTCGATCCAGTTCCTTTACCGGTTCCGTAAGGAGTTTCAGCACCGTTCACATTACATCCAGTCCTTGCATCATACCTATCGCAATATGGGGCAGTCGATGGTGGTTTCGACCCTCATTCTTTGCATGGGGTTTGCCTCGAGTGTGTGCGCGAGTTTTCGCATCACGGTACATTTCGGGGTACTCACGAGTCTGACGATCTTTCTGGCGCTCATTTGCTCGCTTCTGGTCATGCCGGCGATCCTGATCCTGATAAAGCCTTTCGGTCCTCAGCGTCTTTTCAAGCGTAAGGTTTCGGAAAATGACCCGCTTTACGCGTCTCAGGATCCCGTCAAGCATGTTTAAGAGAACTGTCTCGGGCGAGCAGGAGATGATATTGGATCACAGGCCGATAAAGATAACGGAACTATTTCACGCGTAGGACTTCAAGGTGCTTTGAACGCAACTTTCAAGGAGGTTAGGGATATGAAAAAAACGCTCGCACTGTTGTTTTTATCAACGATGTTATTTTCGCCGGTTTTGGGTTTTGCGGCAAGCCCTTGGACGGAGAAGCCCACTTACAATAGTCAGGTTGCCGGAAAGCTTCAGCTAGGTGTTACGAACACGCTTTTGGGATGGATGGATCTTTTTATTGAGCCCGTCCGTGCCGGGCGTCATTGCCAGGAAGGCGACAACGTGGCAAAAGGTATTGGAAAGGGGATCATGGATGCGATCTTTAACACGGTCGGCGGAGTATTCCAGTTGGCCACTTTCCCGCTGATCGCGGATGTCCCGCTTCCCGAGAACGGGGTCCAGCTCTCGAAGTGGGGACAGGAGTGCGGAAAAACTTCCAAAACATAAACAGGCGGGCATGCTTGGCGTACCGCGTGCGTCCCTTTATTTTTAAAGTAGTGAAAGGCTGTTTTTAAGCCGCTATAATATGCGCCATTTCAAAAACACTCGCGGAGTTCCCATGAACAGTTTCAAACAAAAGATCTCGGTATGGGTCGTCCCGGCCCTTATGCTGGGGATGATCGCTTTTCTGCCGGGTTGTTCCATGTCCCGCTCATCCGGAGGCATCCAGAAAATAACCACGACCCGTGATGGAATGCTTCACGGGACTTTGGACCTTTCTCCCGGGGCCGGCGCTGAAGATGCCATTCATGTTGAAAAAGTCATGCCCTCCAAGGTGACAGTCGGCAAACCTTTCGAATATGTTCTCCGTGTGACGAACCGGACGAGTTGTCATTTCAGTGATGTAGTGGTTAGCGAGAAATTTCCGGAAAAATATGAAATGTTGAAAGCTTCCCCGGAGCCGGCAAAAGTTTCCGGCCGTACGGCAGAATGGGCGGTGGGGGAGCTTGGCCCGAAAGAGACCCGGATCCTTACGATCCGCGGGACCGCGCAGGAAATGAGTTCGATGCTCGCCTGCACGAAGGTAACTTGTGTCCCGATGCTTTGCGTCGGGCCTGAGACTACGGTTTCCGGATTGAAACTTACGCTGGAAGCTCCGGGCCAGACCCTGCTCTGCGACGGGATTGCTGAGAAGATCAAGATCGAAAATACCGGGGCCGATCTCATGGAAGACATCAAGATCTCGCAAACCTTACCCGAAGGTCTAACGACGGTGGAGGACAAGAATTCACTTGAGATCCGTGCGGGTAAGCTCGCGGGCAACGAAACAAAAACATTCGATGCGAAGTTGAAGGCACAAAAGGTTGGAACTTATACCCACAAGGTCAAGGCCGTAGCTTCAAACGGGTTATCCATTTCCGCCGCTCCTGTGACAACGATGGTCAAACAACCGGTGCTCAAGATCGCTATGAGCGGTCCGGAGAAGGTATTTATGACCCGGGATGCGGATTTTAAGATCACGGTTGAAAATACAGGAACTGCGGATTCCGCAAACACGGCGGTTACCGCCAAGATCCCGGCCGGCATGAAATTCGTTTCAGCCAGTAACGGCGGTTCCATATCAGGAGATAACGTGACCTGGGGCCTGGGGGCTCTTGCTGCCCAAAAGACCGTGAGTCTCAGTATGATTTTTAAGGGTATTACGAGCGGTCCTGTTCAGCTGGCGGCTACGGCCAAGGGCGTTTGTTGCCAGGAAGTCTCCACGGCGGCGAAGATCAATGTTCAAGGTATTCCGGCAATTCTTTTGGAAGCAGTGGATGTGGAAGACCCTATTCAGGTCGGAGGGAAGGAAAAATTCCGTGTCATTGTGACCAACCAGGGTTCCGCGCCGGATGCTCGTATTGTTTTAAAAGTGAATTTTGAAAAGAACTTCGATTATGTGTCCTCTTCCGGGCCGACCCAGGCGAAGGCCGAAAGTTCCAAGAGCATTGAGTTTGCCCCGCTTGCGTCTCTTGCACCGGGACAAAAAGCGACATGGGAGATCGTTGCGAAGGCCACGGAAGAAGGCGACCATCGTGCTTCTTTCCATGTGAAGAGCGATGCCCTCGACCGTTCCGTTGAAAAAGTCGAATCCACCCGGGTTTATTAGTATCTTCGGATCCTCCTGATCCTGTATTTTCTCTTGGGCAAGAAAAAATCCGCTTAAAAGTTCCCGAAAACAAAAAAGGCCTGATCTTTTAGATCAGGCCTTTTTTTTGTTCAAAATTTGAAGAAAATTGGGGAGTAATGGATTCGAACCATTGAAGGCTAAAAGCCAACAGATTTACAGTCTGTCCCCTTTGGCCGCTCGGGCAACTCCCCGTCAGAACGTTACGCGTACGGTGTACGGCGTAACGCGCAAAAAAATCAAAATCAGTTTACATCGCCGTACGGTGAATCAGCTGGTGGAGGGATTTGAACCCCCGACCCGCTGTTTACAAAACAGCTGCTCTACCCCTGAGCTACACCAGCACTTGTTCTCATTAATTTAAAATTTAAAGGTAATTAGTGCAGTCCTGGTCAACCTTTAATGTTCCATCAAGACCAGGGCAGCATATCGTATTGTCAGGCCAGCAGGGTGCGTCATTCTACAAGAAATGTTCTCAAAAAGAAAGTGAACCTTGTTTTAAATCCTGGCGATAAAACCAAGCAATATTTTAAATCGATGGATTCATCGGTTAAATATAGGCCTATTTTTTTAGAAAAGGCCGTTTTTTACGGTCTTTTTTGTTTTTATGGATGCTAGGGATTGCTATGAGAATTTATAGCATAGACTCACAAGCAAAGAGTTAATTTCAAAGTGGATTTAAGATAGCCTTTTGTGGGAAAGCTCTCTTGACTAACTGGTGGTACAT
>Ga0247841_10006476_pt1 | contig 18021 bp, 16 predicted proteins | sample LaCruzMarch2015__2_FD_192410 | JGI IMG/M metagenome (GOLD analysis project Ga0247841, IMG submission 192410) | Freshwater microbial communities from meromictic Lake La Cruz, Castile-La Mancha, Spain - LaCruzMarch2015_18m | ecosystem: Environmental > Aquatic > Freshwater > Lake | place: Spain... | reverse complement strand
TTTATTGGTAGACGGTTGTGTGCCATGATGAAGTACCACTTTATCACTTTTATTAATGACGAGAACACCGGAATCGACTCTTCTGGCGATTCGTTCATTCCGTTTCATCATACTTTCAACATCTCCCTCGAGTTTGTCTAGATTGCAATCATAACAACATGATGTCACGTTGCCAACAATGTATCCTAGTGACGGAATCACACGATCGACTCCGAACCACGTTGTCGGACTTCGATTACAATATGCACAGTCGTTCGCTATCAACTCATTCCATTCTGTTTCACACAACTCGAAAGAGACTCCTTTCTTCTTGGCATCTCTTTTGTAATGACATATGTATGGTTTCGTCTTATTAACGAACCAAATATCAATATCATCGTCAAAATATTTTTCACGGGCACGATAATAGGCTTTTCTTACGAAAGTCGAAAGATCCGCGGCACCCTTGGACATGTTGCATCCGTGGCAACATCCTACACAATTATCTAGCGTGTGTTCGATTTTAGAGTCTATTCTATCGATCGTTGTAGCGATGTCTCCACAATAAAAGCATCCGCGAACCATCATATCAAACATGATTTCATTTGTAAAATCATCAGAGTACGGGTGTTTATTCTTTGTAGCACCTCTTTTAATTACATTACACCATATATCCCATTTTCTTCTATCAATTATAGATCCGTTTATTATGGATTTCATAGCGTGTTGTTTACGTTCTTCGTAGCGTTTTGCGTCGGATTCTTGTTTTGTTTCTTTATTATTTTGATAACGTTTTGCATCGTATTCTCTCTGTTGATCTTTATTTTTTGCACGATACTTATCTTGATATTCTTTTCTCTTAATAGGATCCTTAAGCGGCATTTTTGTAAATATATAACAGATGAAATCTATTTAATATACCACCTCGACGATATGAATAAAGTCACAGAAACCCTGGGATACTTGTATATTGTCACGATGCGGTATATCAATTCGTTTGTTTCTCTAGTTTATTATCAACTGATTATGCAGTCTGCCTCCACAATGAAGATGAACGTTGTCAAGCGCAGCGGTGAGCTCGAGCCGGTGAGCTTTGACAAGATCATGCAGCGCATCCATCGTCTCTGCTGGCCCGAGGGTGCTAAACCGAACCTTAAGGGCTCGCGGGCCCAGACCGGTCTATCTGTGGACGTCAGCAGAATTGTCGGAAGCATCTGCGCTTCTATTGTTGATGGGATTACAACCACCAAGCTCGACGACCTCACTGCTGATAAGGCAGCTAGTCTTACTACTGTGAATCCTGATTATGGCATTCTCGCTGCTCGTATTGGCGTGTCAAACCTCCAGAAGCAAACAAGCGACTCCATCGTTGATACATATGGGAAAATGAGCCATCTGCTAAATGACGACTTCCGCCAGGACGTCCAGGAGTTTGGTAGTGAGTATCAGAAGATCGTGGACTATTCCCGGGATTTTGACTTCGATTACTTTGGCTTTAAGACGATGGAAAGAATGTATCTGACAAAGGTTGGTGGCAAGATTGTAGAGCGGCCTCAGCATGTGTATTTGCGAATCGGGATTGCCCTTTGGCGAGGCGACATTGCCAAGGTGAAGGAGACGTACGACGCACTATCTCTCCGGAAGTTCACGCATGCATCCCCAACTATCTTCAACGCTGGGATGAAGAATGCCAACCTTGCTTCTTGTTTCCTGGTACACGTCCCAGATTCCCTTGCCGACATCTTCAAGGTCCTCGGCGACTGTTCCCAGATGTCTAAGCACGGAGGAGGCATCGGTATCAACATCTCTGATATCCGCGGGAGGGGCAGCAGGATCAATGGTACAAACGGAGAGTCCGACGGAATTGTTCAAATGCTCCGGGTATTCGACGCCACATCTGCGTATGCCAATCAGGGAGGTCGCCGCAAGGGTTCATTCGCTATTTACCTCGAGCCACATCATCCTGATATAATAGACTTTCTGATGCTTCGTAGGAACCAGGGGGAGGAGTCCATCCGCGCCAGGAACCTGTTTTACGCGGTATGGTTGAACGACACATTCATGAAGCGGGTGGAAGCCGATGCCGACTGGTCTCTCCTAGACCCGAGCGAGTGCCCTGGTCTCTCCGATGTTTATGGCGATGAGTACGAAAAGATGTATGTTGACTACGAAACTCGTGGCATGGCCAAGCAAAAAGTCAAAGCCAGGGATGTCTGGAACACCATGATCATCACGCAGATTGAGACTGGTCTACCTTACGTCTCTAACAAGGACGCGGTCAACCGGGCTAACATGCAGATGAACGCCGGTGTCATCAAAGGCAGCAACTTGTGCGTAGCCGGAGATACTAAAATCCTCACATCTACCGGATACCACCCAATCAAAGACCTTCAAGGTCATCAGGTATCCGTGTGGAATGGTAGTGAATTTAGCGATACCATTGTCCACAAGACGGGTGTCAACCAGAAGCTACTCACGGTTTCTTTTGACAACGGCATATCTCTTCGTTGCACTCCGTATCACAAATTCTACGTAGAGACTGGAACACGTCCTGCTCAAAAGTCTCGCGTTGTAGAGATTAGGGCGATGGATCTCGAGGCAGATGATAAGATCATTAGGTTTGATCTCCCAACTATCACAAAAGGAGAGACTGTGAGATCCGCGAAGGAAGCCTACACCTCTGGGTTTTTCAGCGCGGACGGATACTATGATCAGAAAGCCACGGAGCACAATACCAACAAGATTAGTGTGCACCGCGATGACAAACGTGAGGCTATCCAAAGCCGAGCAATTGTTATTCATGCATATGACAACGAGGCTACTGGAAGGACTACTTACATAATCCCAAGCAACGTCAAAAAATTCGAAGTGCCGATCAACTCTTCTGTAGATGACAAGATCAATTGGTTGAGTGGATTTCTCGACGGCGATGGATGTGTGATCAAAAACAATGGTATTGAGAACATTCAAGCGGTAAGCACTAATAAGAAGTTTTTGACCGACATTATGTTGATGCTACAAACACTCGGTATTTCTATTGGAGTATGCGAGGGTCTTGGTGAGCGCATGGTGTCATTGCCCAATGGTCGCGAGGGATATTCCGATTATAAGTGCTTGCCCACGTGGCGTTTCAACATTGACTCTGATGGTGTCAGGAAGCTTTTTTCTCTCGGTTATAACCCCGCTCGTCTTCAACTCACAGGCGGTCGTGAGAAACATCACAAGACTACTAAATACACTAAGGTAGTGTCTGTGGTCGACACTGGTGTTGTTGAGGACACTTATTGCTTCAACGAACCCAAACGTCATATGGGCGTGTTCAACGGTATCATCACGGGACAATGCAATGAGATCGTAGAGTATTCATCGAAGGATGAGACCGCGGTATGTGTTATCGGCAGCATCGTTCTCAAGAATTACGTTAAGAATGGCAAGTTCGACCTCGAGGACATGCGCCGCCACGTGAAGGTCCTCACGAAGAACCTCGACAAGTCCATTGACATCATGTCCTATGCGACCAAGGAAGCCCGGAACAGCAACATGCTCCGTCGCCCGGTAGGTGTTGGTGTCCAGGGGCTCCAGGACGTTTTCTTCAAGCTCAAGCTACCGTTTGATTCGCAGGAGGCGCGCGACCTCAACAGAGAGATCTTCGAGCACATCTATTTCGCGGCCGTAGAGTCTTCTGTGGAACTCGCGGAAATCCACGGGCCTCACCCGACATTCGAAGGTTCTCCCGCCAGCCAGGGGAAGATGCAGTATCACCTATGGGGTGCCACTCCCAAGAGCAATCTTGACTGGGCCGGGCTCGAGAAGCGTGTCAAAAACGGAGTTCGCAACTCGCTGACCACCGCGTTGATGCCAACCGCGAGCACTGCGCAGATTTGCGGAAGTGTAGAGGCTTTTGAGCCCATCACGTCTAATATTTATTCCAGGCGAACTCTCGCAGGCGAGTTCCCGGTAGTGAATTCATATCTTGTACGCGATCTGATAGAGCGCGGAACATGGTCCGAGACCATGAAGAACCAGATCATCGCCAACAATGGGTCCGTCCAACGAGTGATCGGCATTTCTCCGGAACTCAAAGCAGTATACAAAACCGCATGGGAGATTTCCATGAAGACCGTCATCGACCTTGCAGCAGACCGTGCACCATTCGTAGACCAAACACAATCAATGAACCTATTCCTGGCATCGCCGTCTCTGAAGAGCGTCTCGAGTATGCTGTTCTACGCATGGAGACGGGGGCTTAAGTCACTTTTGTACTACATGAGGGTACAGCCTTCAGCCAATGCGATTGCGGTAACCGTTGAAGAGTGTCTGGTCTGCAGTGCCTGATGATTAATTAAAATATTTACATAATGTAAAAATGAGAAAGTTACCACATGTGTACATTATCGTGTTCGCAATCGCAGGTCTTGCTCTTGGAATTGCGACAGGCACGATAAACAGGCACATCAACGTAGCGATCCATAAAAAATTTCCCAAGGACTGTCATGCAGTCAGTGCGTTATCCCTGGTTATTCAATTCATTGTAATGATGGGTGGGTTGATACTCGCGGCTACATATATGCCGTTTATCACACCCGATGATCTTGGCGGTGGTGTAGCGTCGTTTGCGTTCGGCAATCTTTATTTCACATCTCAAGTACATTTCGTCCAAGAAATAAACAAATTCGTAGACAATAAGTTCGATGGCTTGGAAAGATATAAATAAAAATATTAGTAAATAAAAATATTAGTAAATATAAATGTCGAATGATAATGAAGTCGAGCTGAGCCCCGGTTTTTTCGATTTGAATAATCCAATGAACGACGAAGACCTTGCGGAAATTAGCAGTATCATCCCGGAAAAAATCAACGTCGAAAACGCCGATGATAACAACACTAAAAACTTTGCGATCGAGTTTTTCACGTTGATGATTTGGAACACTACCGGTAAACCATGTGGATGTGAAGGCGGATGGACGAGGACGAAAACATACTAGTTCGATTCAAATACATTTTGTCGATACGAAGAAAGTACAGACAAAATGTATATTGTTTTTAAAATCAAGTTCGTGGGCGACAACCAGTATATGTCGCCTTCTGTGTGGGATATGTAGCGGCCGCTTCTTGTCTCCAGCGGTTTTGTTGAAGTTTGATATAATCGCCCGTATAACCTGGTGCCGCAGGATATGTCCCAGGACCGTCGAATGTTTTGTTCACGGAATTGTTTGGTACGGTCCTGAACGTAAGTGCACAAAGGAAAGTATTATCTACACCATTCGTGTTGTAGAGCGAACCATCAGGACGTTCTATTCTAAATGTCAATTTTTGGAGCTTACCTATGGGGTGGAATGGTTTTATAGGGATAGAAGAAAAACTATAACGCGCTTCTGCGAATCCATAGCCAATGATATTGACAATACCCACACCTGCAGTGGTAGGCTCCCCTACTCTATCCTTGTAAATCAGAGTCTCGAGTTCCAGGCATCTAATCTTGAGATATCTAGCACCTTTGATGTTCACGATACCGGGAGAGATAAGACTGTTACCAAAAGCGCCCGACACTACATCTATAGAGAACAATTGCCCGGAGAATACCGTCGTGCCGTTTATTTGTATATAAGATCCGGCGACTTCCGGCAGATTAGGTTCCGTATGCCATAGACTCGTGCAATTTGTGGATGTCGTGCCAGATGTTCCGGGAGTGAATTCGACGTAATAGCTTTGACCTTGGACGAAATTGCTAACCACCGCGAGGCCCGTCGTGACTGATGGTGTAAGATCGTCGTTTATTGAGATGATGTTTCCAGATGCGATCGTAACATCGGTTGTTGCATTCTTTATTGCCAGATTCGCCACGAAGCCACCCGTCGGTGCAGTTCCGATGTCCTTGAAGTATCCAGTTACGGCGGAAGGAACCCCAGCGGCCTGAGCGGTGAAATATTGTCGCAGAGTCTGGCCATCATAAATTCCAGAATAAGACGTGTCGTCTCCAGGAGGGAAAACACCCACGAACGTGTTATATTGTTGCGCGCCCGATATGGCGGATTCCGTAGACAAAAATACGTTGGAGGCTCCGTTCGGAAAGTTTGTGTTATAACCAGGGACGATCGAGTAGTCTGTCCTGTTCGCAATGACGGGATCGCCAAATCCGATCGTCGACTTTATGGTGCTTTGATCGCCAAGCAACGTAAAAGCTTCCGACGAAGTTATGGTCATCTTGTTGGAGATCTCAGAAGGATTGGTCGTGGGACTCACACGAAGTGCCACGGTATCTGAAAACGCGTTCGACGTCTCTTGTAGCGCACGATTCATCTCGTCGACCAACTGAGGGAAGTTATAATCTCCAGGCGTGATGTTGGCCGTCCGAATATTTCCAATAATGTCCTGCTGCCATGTATTTATATTTGTCGGTTGATTGATGGCGTATGTGAAAGAACACTCGGTTTCGTCTACGAGGTAATCCGTCCTTGGGATCGATGCTTGGAGGACCTCGAACTTTGTGATGTTTCTGAATTGACTGTTGAACTGGACTTCGAACTCTGACGCAGTTGGATATGCAGATCTGTCGCGTTTAGACGAATCCGCTATGAAGATATACGTCTCATCAACGCCAAACTTTGAGATAGTTTCGATGTCATCCATTTTTATATATCATTTTATATTATTTCTGTGGTTTGTACGAAGAAATGAAACACGCTGCAAAAAATATTTTAGTATACTATATCCATATGATGCTGAAGATCCTCGAGAAAACCCCAGGGTTGCTTTTCACGATTGTACTCCTCGCGTTCGTGATAGGAACCATGGTCGATTCTGTCCTCGACGCAAAACAAGCAAACGAAGCTGTTACGACAGACGTAAAAAAATAATATTTACGTATATTATCTAGACAAATGAAATTCATCCCCAGCAGCCCCGTGGTTTTCGTACTCATCATCGTGGCGTTCTTCGCCATGGGTATGCTTGCCGGCAAGATGTTCGGCAAGAAGGTCGTCAAGGCCGAGAAGTTCGACCCCAACTACATGGGTGAGTTCAGCACTCCCTCCGAGATGGCCAACGGTCCCAAGGTGCTGCCCCCCGTACCCGAGAACAAAGGTGTCGTTTCATCCGAAAAATGGTGTAAAAAATTCAACTGTTAAGTAGATACATGTATGAAAATACGTTTTGTCGATACGAAAATACCAACATATCGACAAAACAGATGAACGTCGGAAAAAAACCCATTTTTTTATGTTTAAGTAGCATACGAGATGTCAGCTGCGCCCCTTACAGAGCCTCTGCGCCCCCGTAACATGAAGGAGATGCAGTACGAATTATTAGAAGAAGGGAGATTATCGTACGAAGATGCATATACGCTTGACTTGGTCACGAAAAACAAAATTCCATACGATGAATATCAGGAACTTATAACCGATAGGAGAAATCATCACAGTCGCATGATGAGGTTCGCCGTACAGGTAGGAATCTCTGGAACAGTAACCGCGTTTACAATTGCGATGCTGGCAATAGGAAAACCAGAGGGCGTCTACTTGCCCGTGTTGACCGGAATCCTTGGATACTGGTTGCCAGCTCCGGAATATGCTAAACTAAGAATGCCGAAAAACACTTCTTCAAAAACAGCACAGCCCAAGTCACCGACGGGAACATCGCCATCGCCGTGAAAACCAATCTAAAAAATATATATTGATTACATAAACAAAGGATGGACAACGCTATCCAAAATATCAAGAACATGATCTTCCCAACCTCGGACCCATACAAAATCTCTGGCCAATTCGGCGATTCCACAATAGAGCCCACGGTCGCTGCTGCCCTGAGGGTCCTCCACGAAACCCCCAGTGAATTCAACACCACGTTTTTCTCCATAAAGAACGTGAACTTCATCCAAGGGAAGCTGATATCTCAAACGAAGAGATACACGGGCGTGGACATCGGGCGTCAAAACGATGACGAGCTCATCATGATGATGTGCGGGATTTACGTGCAGGACTCCACGTTCAACGGAAACGTTCAAGAGTCTCTGAAAAAAATAAACACACTCGTCATCACGGAGTGCCTCAAACAGATCCTTCCCGGAGTCAGGGCTTACGTTCTATATTTGCGCGACGCGAGCTTGCCATTCAGCGGAGGCGGCGAAAGCGCTTTTGCACGCCCTCAGGATGTGAGCGAAAAGGGTTCCAAGGTAATGCCTGGAGTTCTTTTCTTGGACAGAAATGCCAAGTAATTATATTTTGACGCCTAGGATAACAAAACAGAACACGAGTATCACATGTAGTGTAACGCAAAACCTGGCCGTATTCGTGGACGGAAGAAAGTCTCCGAAACCAGTTGTCGTGTGAGTTACGGCGCTCATGTAAATAACGTCCATCCACGACGGCTCCTTCTTTAGCCCATCGGCTCTCGTGAAGTTGCTGGTAAATCCACCCGGGATGTATTTGTATAGGATCGTCATGACCACAAACAGAAGAACATGAACGGTGATCGGGCTCGTCATTTATTTACACGCGATATTATTTAATTGTAGTTCCATTCTCTTTATACTCGCGGTATTGTCGATGTTTTTGAACGAATACACACCATTGTGTTCAAATCCACCATATGTGACTTTCGAACGCGTAACAAATCCGTGCTTTTTAAACAATTCTTGACTCTTTATATTTGTGCAATCCGCGAGAATTGACGTGAACCCGTGTGCCTTTGCTTCGTCTATCGTATGCTGTAGCAGTTGACTCGCGAGACCTCGGCCATCGGAGGCGATCGAAAATACATACAAGCATTTTCCACTGGGAGCGTATCGTAACATGTCAAACAGTGCAAACATTGGTTCTATTTTGTTAATCACGTTATACTCCATCTCGAGGAATTGATTGTAGGGGAGGTTGAGAGCCACCGCATCGCCGAACTCTGAATGAGACGCGAACGAGCATCCGCTTAGAACGGATTTTTCCATGATAGAGCGAAAGACATGCGCAAACTCATCGCTCGTTATTCCGAGTGCGACACTCGTCGGCTCCTTGCTTGCAAAGATATCAGATGTAAACTCCAGCGAAAACCGCATGTCGTCGATGCAAACCGTATAATTCATACTTTATTTAACGACCTATTTTCTTAAATTACTTTATATCTCATATCGTCATATTATGATATAAAGTAATGACGAATAGCACATAAAATAAACATGCAGACTATTAAGGTGAACAGCTACAGCAAGATGCTCAGCGGACTGCAGTCCGGGCGCAAGTACTCGATCATCAAGTTTACATCGAAATCGTGCAGAGCATGCAAAAATCTCGAACCCAGGATTGCGAAGCTAGACCTCGATATTGATGTCTATGATGTCGATCACGGCGAGAACAATACCATCAGCAAAGCATTCAGTGTTCGAGCTCTACCCACAGTGATACTCTGTGAGGATGGTATTCCTTCCGCTAGAATGGTTGGGTTGAACCAAACGAAAGAGTTTTTTCAACTCGTAAACGATGTTGTCAACAATGATTGCGTCATCGTCGATTGGGAGAAATAATTATCGAGAGCTCCGTGATTTACCACGAGGAGTAGCTCCGGTGCGCTGGCGGCCAGACGGAGAGAACCCTGCCTGAGGCATGGGAGGTGCTCCTGGAGTGAACCCCGTCGACTTTCTCCCTGGAGGTGGGTTCTGGCGGCGTTGAGCACGTTGTTTGCGAAGCGCGGCATTCTCACGTGCCTTTTGTTCCGCTCTTTGACGACGGAGCATCTCCTCTTGTTTTTTCTTTGCCTTTTCTGCCTGGGCTTGCGCCTGTTTCTGTTTACCTAGTTCCGCACGCTTCTGTTGCCAGTTCTTGGATTTGCCGGATTGAATTTGAATACGATTAGTTTGTTCTGCCTTGGCGGTATTCAACCTGAATTTCACCTGCATATTCTGACGTTGCTTTTGGAGCCTCGCCTTCACCTCGGGAGGTGCCGATGCGATCTTTTTGTTGAGTGCCTGTATTTTCTTGGCATGAGAAGTCTGGAGGAACCTCAATGTTTGTTTGCGTTGTTTGGCATTTACCACCGCTGCCCTTTTCAGAGCATTGCCTACATCCCTCGATACGAACGTCTGCTGACCAGGGGTGCACATCGCGGGGGCCACAGAGCAAGGAATCACCCTTCCAACACTCCCATCCTTGAAACTTTGGAGTGGATATTTCCGCACGTCGTACTTCTTCTTGCCCGCCTCGAACTTCCCCTTCTTGGCCATGTCTGCACGGTCATATGAATACTTAACTTCGGTCCCTTTCTGACCAGGCTGACGCATAATTTTACCATCTCGGCTCCTGACGGTAGATGTTACTTTGTCCACGATGAAATAAGGTTGTCGGTATTTTTTATAATATCTCACGTCGATCGCTGCGTTTTGCTTTGTATACGGTAGGATTGAGATTGTCCGCTGATCTATGAGATCACCGTATCCATGATATTTCTGCAGAGCATATCTGCGAAGATCCTTCCCTTTGATAGCTTCAAAACGCTTGATACTAACGACTTTATACGAGTGTCTCAGACGAACCCCAGCTATGCAATCTGCGATGTCCGCCTCCGCATCCTGGGCGGAATATATATTGGGAGGAAATTCGTTGATGTTTTTTACTTTGTATAAATTTTGAAGGACCCAAACTCTTCGATCAGCATACTGAGGGATTCTCGCACACTTTGAACTCTTCCAGTCGGATATTCTCACATTTCTGCCAGTGCCACCAGTTGAACTAGAAGAATTACCCATTTGTATATAACTTAAACAAATATAATATTATAATATCAATGGATCCTGCAAAAATCGCAATGGTAAAACGTGGTAAATTTCATCAACTTCGATATGACGACAATCCTATAGAAATTCCGTTTAAGGGCATAAAGATACTCAGAGATCTTCAGGCAACCAAAGCGGACCGCTGCGTATATGAAAACTTCACGCGGATCGACATCACACATGCACAAGGAAACAAAGGAGACCTTCTGCTGGTTCATAATTACATCAAATCTAAAGCGTCGCCGAATTTTTCGCCATTGAAATACGCGGCAGATAACAATTCATGGGGAGACATAGTGACCAAAATAAAGTCTGACCGTTACCTGTCGGCCGGAGACATTGTCGACGGAGTATTATCACCAGGATCATTCGGAGAATTCGGATGGGTTCTGACTCTTAAGTTGTTGGCATGATATTTTGTATCGACAAATCGTATTTACACCCGATTAAACCGGCGGTAATTTCCCTTCTGCACCACAAGTTTCGGACCATCTTTACTGGGTAACGATTGTGTCCATGTATCCGCTATGTCCCAAGTTCCGTCGGGAACAGACACGACGGGAGTGGGGCGGTACAATTGCATTATAAACTTTTCTTTCTTCTTCATCTTCATGAACTGCATCGCGCCGAACACGACAAGTGCTAAGACAACCAGTACCAGCAGAATGTGTTGCATCTTCGTCATTGTTTATAATGTAATCAAACATTATTTTTCTATATTGACACACCGCATGATAAATAATGATTGCCCCCCAAAATAATATAAAAATGAGTATCACTTGCATGGCCGCTAGTTTCGTGGTGAACAGGATCGTAAAGACTACTGAAGAAGCATGCAGGCTACACAGGATCTATAAGATTTCCATCGGCGATCTGAAATACATTGGTCAGACGAACCGCATGCCGGAGGAACGTTTTAAGGAACATGTCAGACATACATCAAAATGCACGCTACTGAAGGAGGCTCTTCAAACTAACAATGCGACTCTGGACACGCTCGCGATAGTCGGACCCCATGACGTAAATGTAGTGGAACGGGTTGCCATCGCACTTGAAAACACAGTTTCTCCGGATGGCTTTAATATCTCAACTGGAGGCCCTGGAGTGACACGGCGCGATGAGAAATACGAGAAGTTTCGTAAGGACGTCCTTCTCGTGAGAAATCTCATGAAAAAGGGTATCGTCTCTTATGATATTTTACATATGCGAGGTGATATTTCGCTTACAAATGCCGAGTTCGATGCTGTGAAAAGATTATGTAATAAGTGAGTTACATATTGACAATACAAATCATTTAAATAAGCCCATACTATGTGAAAAAAGAAAATTAAAAATATACATAATTGTAAATATGCAACCTGCCAACAAGTTTCAGGAGTACAAATTTTCAGGCAAAGGTAGTTATTCCACACAACTCGACCAAATAAGTTTAGTAGACGGGTATTCCGACACATTCATTGGTCTCAATGCAGGAAGTAAGGTTTTATTGAATGGAAGTTCACAAAACAATACAAGCGTAGGTGCTAATAGCATGGTTTCGAGTCAAACCGTTGCCAACACATCGCTCGTTGGTGCCTACGCGGGAGCAGAGATTCAAAATAGTGAATCTGACACAGGTGTTGGTGTTGGTGTCATGGAAAACGCCGCAAATGTCGTTGGAACCGTGGCCGTTGGTTATCAGGCCGCTCAAAATTTACAAAAATCCTCATACAATGTCGCAATCGGCTGGAAATCGATGGGAAGATTCGTTCAGGGAACACGTAATGTTTGTGTCGGAGCTGCGGCAGCTTACTACGGATATGACATGTCAGGATGTACAATTTTGGGCGAATCCGCGGGAAAGTATTCCAAAATCGGCGTGGATAACACTTTCATCGGGTCTTCGTCGGGTGCTGGATCCAAAAACGGAACGGAAAACACGTATATTGGTTCGGGTTCCGGAGAATTTGCGGCCAATGGGTATCAGAATGTTTACGTAGGTGTTGGCGCGGGGCAAAATAACGTGAACGGAGGCAACAATATTTTCATAGGGTATCAAGCGGGTGCTAACACTACCAACGTATACGACACCATCATCATCGGAGGGGGTGGCGGGGGCGGTAATGTCAGCAACCTGACAGAAAGTGTCATCATAGGTCCAGGCGCGGGTGCCAACTTGACGACGGGAGGACAAGTCGTGTTGATAGGAGCTTACGCTGGTCAAAATCTCACGACCGGGTTTCGCGATGTGTTCCTCGGTTACAAGTCGGGCCAGAACTCCGTGGGCGAAAGCGATTCGGTTGCAGTAGGTGCCTTTGCCGGTCAGAACGTTAAAAATGGGTCCAACAACGTGTGGGTTGGGTCACAAGCCGGTGCAAATGGCAATGATACGATACGAACAGTTGGTGTCGGAGCATATGCGGGCTATAATTCTAGAAACTCTATACAAAGTACTTTCGTGGGACATTCCGCGGGGTATGAAGGGGGTTTTTTTTCTACGTTCGTTGGCTATGAAGCTGGATATGCGGCTAACACAAATAGTTTTTTCAATACATCGATTGGTTATCAATCTGGAAACGCGGACACAGGCAGTTATAATACATCGGTCGGTGCGTTATCTGCCGATAAGCTTGGTGATTATAACACGACTGTTGGTTACAAGTCAGCTTCGAATGTCACCGGAAATTACAACACTGTTATCGGAGCTTTTGCCGGCAGTGATGTCGAGTTCGACAACACGATAGTGGGATCTAGAGCTGGTAGTAACGTCGGCAGTAACAACGCGATATTTGGTTTTGCTGCGGGTCTTTTAGCACAAGGAAACAACAATACGCTGATGGGATTTGCCGCCGGAGCTAACGTCGCGGGAGAAAATAATTGTGCTATCGGTCGACTGGCGGGAGCTCGAATGGGAAAATCATCTAACAATACGTTCATAGGAGCCGAAACAGGGTCTCTTGATTCCAATATCAATCATGACGGTTATTTCAACACATATGTCGGGTTTTTTTCAGGAAACATCGGTAACAATAACACCTTTATGGGAGCATTTGCTGGCTCAAATGTAACTGGAGGTAACAATGTTATAGTAGGGTTCAAAGCCGCCACTGACATATCCGGAAATAATAATACCATCGTGGGAACTTTAGCAGGTGCTAATGTCACCACGGGGCGGAAAAATACGATTCTCGGAGAAAGTTCTGGATATGGTTTGAGCACGGGCAGCTTAAACACAATTATCGGAGTCAGTTCGGGAAACAACGGAAGTCTCAATACCGTGGTGGGAAGTCTTGCGGGAAACAGAATGTCGACGGCGACCGAAAACACAATCGTCGGAATCTCCGCAGGAGCTAATATCACCGCGGGGACTCAAAACACTCTTCTCGGCGGAAACGCTGGTTATGGACTGGCAGTCGGGACTCTGAACACACTCGTTGGGTTTGGGGCAGGAAACAGTGGGTCTCGCAACACAGTTGTTGGTGCTCTTGCGGGAAATTCGATGTCAACAGCATCAGAGAATACCGTCGTAGGAGTATCATCGGGTGATAATATCACAACTGGCGCTCAAAATACACTCATGGGAAGTCGCGCTGGTAACACGATCACGATTGGTGTTCAGAATACAACCCTGGGGACGCAAGCAGGAATTGGTCTTATTGCAGGAGGCTTGAACACATACGTTGGTTTCAATTCTGGAAACAACGGTTCTCGTAATGCCGTGGTGGGGAGTAATTCTGGACGCAATCTTACATCAGCCGCAACTGACAATACGATCATCGGGTCAGCATCGGGGGCCGTTTGTAATACCGGTGTTCAAAATACAATTCTGGGTTCCGTGACCGGTAATACACTCGTCAGTGGTGCACAAAACACCGTCCTTGGAACACGTGCTGGAACTGGTCTCGTAGCAGGAAGCTTGAACACGTTCGTTGGATTTGACGCTGGAGGAAACGGGAGCCTCAATACAGTGGTGGGAAGTTACGCAGCAAATTCTATGATAACTGCGTCCGAAAACACCATAGTGGGAGGTTCTGCGGGCGCTAATGTCACTACTGGAACTAGGAACATCATCCTCGGAGGAAACGCAGGATACGGCTTGACCACCGGGTCTCTGAATACAATCGTTGGGTTTTGTTCGGGAAACAACGGAAGTCTCAATACCGTGGTGGGAAGTCTTGCGGGAAACAGAATGTCGACGGCGACCGAAAACACCATCGTCGGAATCTCTGCGGGGGCTAATGTCACCACGGGGGCTCAAAACACCCTTCTGGGCGGAAATGCTGGTTATAATCTGAATACGGGAACACTCAACACGTTCGTCGGGTTTGGGGCAGGAAATGGAGGATCTCGCAACACGGTCGTAGGAAGTCTTGCAGGAAATTCCTTGGCGAGTGGTGCAACTGACAATACCATAATCGGAGGATCTGCCGGTGCTAATATCACAACAGGATTGCAAAACACCATATTGGGGTATTTCGCTGCCAACTCACTCACGATAGGTGTTCAAAACACGGTTCTCGGGACGCGTGCAGGAGCTGGTATCGTCGCAGGAGGCTTGAACACGTATGTCGGTTACAATTCGGGGAACAACGGGTCTCGTAACACAGTCGTCGGGAGTTCTTCGGGCGGAAGACTCACATCAACCGCTACTGACAATACGATCATCGGTGCATTCTCTGGTTCCATTTGTAATACCGGTGTGCAAAATACAATCTTGGGGGTATCTGCCGGGAATGCACTCGTGACAGGTGGACAAAATACACTCATTGGAAGTGAAACGGGAATCGGATTGAACACGGGGAAACTTAACACATATGTAGGATATGGTGCGGGAGGAAACGGAAGTACCAATACAGTAGTGGGAAGCTATGCCGGGAATTCTATGACTAATGCGTCTAATAACACCATTATTGGAAGTTCAGCAGGAAATTCGATAGCAACAGGAAGTCGGAATACGGTGCTCGGATCCGGTGCAGGAGAAGGGTTATCTCAAGGAAATCTTAACACGTTCGTAGGTTTTTCAACCGGGAGAAACGGCGAACAAAACACGGTTGTCGGAGCTCTTGCAGGTAATAGCATGACGAACGGTGCGATAGATAATACGATAATTGGTGTTTCCGCGGGAGATTCTCTTAATACCGGGGATGAGAATACCATATTAGGTAGCTACGCTGGAAATACGCTGACGGCTGGTCTGCAAAACACTGTCCTCGGAAGTCGTGCCGGATATGGTATGGTCCTCGGAAGCTTGAATACGTTCATCGGGTACAATGCAGGAAACAATGGAAATCGTAATACGGTTGTGGGGAGTCTCGCGGGGAATAGATTATCCACAGGGTCTGATAACGCTATCGTCGGAGGATACTCTGGGGCTAATGTTACTACTGGAGGTCAGAACACCATTCTCGGAGGGAACGCGGGGTATGGACTTGATACCGGGACGTTTAACACTGTTATTGGATTCAAATCGAGAGCAGGAAACAGTGGGTCGCTGAACACGGTAATAGGAAGTCTTACTGGGAATAATATGACAACTGGGTTTCAGAATACTGTTATTGGAGCTTCAGCAGGAAACTTGATAACTGCCGGATGCCAGAATACTATTCTTGGAGCTCGTGGTGGAGACGGACTTTCTCAAGGAAATCTTAATACGTTCGTAGGATTTGGTGCAGGGCGAAATGGTTTTAGAAACACCGTGATCGGGGCTCTTGCAGCCAATGTATTAGAACTCGGTGCGGATGATAATACCGTGATTGGCACTTCTGCGGGAGCTAGTATCACATCCGGAGACGAAAATACAGTTTTAGGAAGCTATGCAGGAAACACGATCGCGGCTGGAATTCAGAATACAGTTCTCGGCGCACGTGCGGGATATGGTATCATTGCAGGAGGGCTCAACACTTGTGTCGGAGTTTCCTCCGGGAACAACGGGTCTCGCAACTCTGTAGTGGGAAGTTTTGCAGGATTAAACACGACATCTTCGGCGGTTGACAACTCTATATTCGGAACATTCGCCGGTAACACACTCACGACAGGGGGAAATAATACAATTCTTGGAGCTCGTGCAGGTGTCGGCATGACGGATGGAAAATATAATACCTTCGTCGGGGCTGGTTCTGGAAGAAACGGATCCAATAATACTATTGTGGGGAGTAATTCCGGTACTTTTATTACAACTGGAAAATATAACACAATATTGGGGTCGGAGTGCGGAACCGCATTGACAACGGGAACTGAAAATATACTCATAGGAAGTCTCACGGGAGGAACTTTAGATGATGGTAGTTTGAATATATTGATTGGTTACGACGCAGGAGTTGGGATGACCACCGGTTTTAATAACATTTGTATCGGCCCATCTGCAACAACTTTGGACGGGGCAATCAAGAATATATGTATCGGAGAAGCCGCTGGAACAAACGTTTCGGGGGAAAGAAATATATGTATTGGTGAAAATGCTGGAAACGGACCAGATGATACCGGTACAGTGGGGACGGATAATCTTATGATGGGAAAAGACATTGGAGGGAGCCTCGCTTATTTTTGTACGTATATAGGCGATACCGTGTTTACAGGTTCCGATCTGAACACGACTTCTAGCGTGCTGCGGAATACCGGTATTGGAAGAAATATAGAATTCGGCACGACCGACGCGGGATTTGGTACATACGCGGGAAATATTAAAGATTGTGTTGCTTTTGGTTCCGGATTACTTCTTCGTCCGGTAGGAGGGGCTACTACAGCCCCCGGTATACATGACATGTCTGTTATGGGTCAACAGTTGATTATAAACAGAGGGAACAACCTGAGCGTTTTTGGTAGAACCTCTACCGTTTCTAACAAGTCCAATCTAGTAAGTATATGTAATTCTAATAATTTCGTGACTCTGGCGGAGAACGGAGACTTCACCGCGCCAGGGGCTGCATATAAACTGACAGCAGGTGGGTGGCTCGCGTCATCTGATCGGAGGTTGAAAAGCAATATACACATCGCCAATACGATTCTGTGCGAAAATATAGTGCGAAACCTCGACTTGAAAAGATTTACGTGGAACAATGATTTCAATCCACTCGAACTGGATAGAACTCAACTCGGTTTCATCGCACAGGAAGTCGAGGAGTTTCTTCCAAAATCTGTTACGACAAAAGAGGCACAGGGTCTTGAAGACAGTAAATTTCTAGACACATCGCAAATCATGATGGTTATGTATGGTGCTTTACGAAGGTGTATGGAAAGGGTCGACGAATTAGAAGCAATGATAATCCGAAATAATTTACAATAAAAATATACGGGGGTGTAATGGATGA
>Ga0247841_10006470_pt1 | contig 18032 bp, 10 predicted proteins | sample LaCruzMarch2015__2_FD_192410 | JGI IMG/M metagenome (GOLD analysis project Ga0247841, IMG submission 192410) | Freshwater microbial communities from meromictic Lake La Cruz, Castile-La Mancha, Spain - LaCruzMarch2015_18m | ecosystem: Environmental > Aquatic > Freshwater > Lake | place: Spain... | reverse complement strand
TTCTATAAACAAAATAATCACATGAAGACGGGTTTAGCAGCATTAATGTTCCTTATTCTTCCATTTTGCATTGTGGCGCGACCGAAGAATTTAGCAAATTATATCAATCCTTTGATTGGAGCCAGCACAAATACCCAGTTGGCTGGTGCAGCGCATGGTCTGGGGAAAACTTTTCCCGGAGCGGCAACCCCGTTTGGAATGGTTCAGGTAAGCCCCAATACCATTACCGGAGGCGATAATGGTCCGGGTTACAGTTACGAGCATACCACCATCGAAGGTTTTGCTTTTACACAAATGAGCGGTATTGGTTGGTACGGCGATTTGGGCAATTTTTTGGTAATGCCCACCACGGGAGTATTACAAACTTCCTCCGGACGGCTTGAACGCCCCGAAGAAGGCTACAGATCGCGCTATTCCAAAGCAGATGAAATTGCAAAAGCCGGGTACTATGCTGCCACGTTAACAGATTACCAGATCAGGGCTGAATGTACTGCTGCACCACATAGCGGGATGTTGTGTTTTACTTTTCCCGGAAACAAACAATCGCGCATTCAAATCGACCTGGCCCGTCGGGTTGGCGGTACATCAACAGAGCAATACATCAAAGTGGTGAATGATTCTACCATTCAGGGCTGGATGAAATGTACACCGGAAGGTGGCGGTTGGGGTAATGGCAATGGAAAACCGAATTATACGGTCTATTTCTATGCGATATTCAGTAAACCCTTAACCAATTATGGTGTTTGGAGTGCGGTAATTCCTGACAACTGGACAAGAAAACGACAAGATATTGAGAGCGACCGATACCGCGAGGCAGTTGCAAATGCCACAGTCGAAAAAGATTGCCGCGAAAAACAGGGAAAACACCTTGGCTTTTATTCAGAATTTCAAACCCTGAAAGATGAAAAAGTATATCTGAAGGCAGGAATCTCTTTTGTAAGCATGGATGGTGCAAAGAATAATCTTCAGTCGGAAATTAACGATTTTAATTTCAACCGTGTAAAAGAAAATGCAACAAAGCTTTGGGACACTGCTTTGAGCAAGATGGTTGTTGAAGGTAAAAGTGAAGAAGATAAATCAATTTTCTACACAGCGCTTTACCATACCATGATTGATCCCCGTTGTTTTACCGATGTGGATGGGAGTTATCCGGGTGGCGATGGACTGATTCACAAAACAGACAAATTTGTAAAACGAACTATTTTCAGTGGCTGGGATGTTTTCCGTAGTCAGTTTCCATTGCAAACGATCATCAATCCAACTGTGGTAAGCGACATGCTCAATTCTCTGGTTGAACTTGCTGATGAAAACAAAACAAAATACCTTGAACGCTGGGAGTTTCTGAATGCATACAGTGGCTGTATGATTGGTAATCCTGCGATTTCGGTCATGGCTGATGCTTACAACAAAGGCATCAGGACATTCGATGTGAATAAAGCTTATCTGTTTGCTAAAAATACTTCCTCAATGTTTGGAAACAGCAATACTGGGTACAGCAATTCAATTTCCCAATTGCTTGAATACGCCTATTCCGATTGGTGTATGGCTGTTTTAGCTGACAGTCTCGACAAAAAAGAGGATGCTGCCAGATACCATATCCGTTCAAAATATTACCAAAACATTTTCGACCCTTCTGTGCAATGGTTTCGTCCACGCCTGAATGATGGAACGTGGGAAAAATGGCCTGCAAATGGACGCCTCACCCAGAATTATGGTTGCGTTGAAAGTAATCCCTATCAGCAGGGTTGGTTTGTTCCACATGATATTCCCGGACTATCTAAGTTATTAGGTGGTCAGGAAAAAGCGTTGGCAGACCTCAGTGAATTGTTCAGGAGAGTCCCGGAAAACATGATCTGGAATGACTATTATAATCATGCCAATGAACCGGTACATCATATTCCGTTTTTATTCAATCGTTTAGGAGCTCCATGGTTAACCCAATACTGGAGCAGACAAATCTGTAAAAGAGCATATCACAATTCGGTTGAAGGATTGGTTGGAAATGAAGATGTTGGCCAAATGTCGGCCTGGTATGTATTAGCCGCCAGTGGTTTGCATCCGGTTTGTCCCGGCGATAACCGCTACGAAATTACCAGTCCTCTCTTCGATCAGATTACAATTTCGCTTGATTCACGGTATTATTCAGGCAAAGAATTCGTGGTTAAAACCTATAATAACTCTGCGGAAAATATTTATATTCAACGTGCTGCACTCAACGATACTCCAATAAACAAATGCTGGTTGGATCACAAAGAAATTGCCGAAGGTGGTAAACTCGAATTGTGGATGGGTTCACAACCTAATAAAAACTGGGGAACTGAAAAACCGCCGGTTTTTAAAACAGGTTCGGTAACCAATCCGGCGGAAGGAGTAAATATTCATATCTCTGATGAATTTTGAAATTATTTTTTTAAATAACACTACTAAATAAATTTTATTACATGAAAAATCAAATTCTTGTTTTAAGTATATTCTTGTTTTTTACCATGTGTGTTAATGCACAGGAACAAGGTAAGTATTTCTCCAGGAAGCAGTACATTAAAACACCAATGCCAGTTTTTGCTGAATTGCGTTCAAAATTACCAAGTCCAATTTATGATCAGGATAGTACCTTTGTTGAAAGCTATTGGAAAACCTGGGAATTGGCCTTTAAAAATTTTCATGAGCCAACACCATTAAACGGTTTTGTTTCGCAGTATATAGATGCTGCATTTAACAGTAGCGTTTTCCTTTGGGACAGCGGTTTTTTAACCATGTTCTGTAATTATGGGCATCCTTTTGTTCCCGGGATTTCTACCCTTGATAATTTTTATGCCAAACAGTTTGCAGATGGTGAGATTTCCAGAGAATACAATCGGACAACAGGACAAGTATTTCCTGCCTGGCTAAACAAAGAAGATAAACCTCTTTTCAGTCGCCACGGAAACCTTTATCTGGGTCAATCATGGGATGTTAAATATGTTGGAAGGGAAATTCCCAAACCGAATCCGATCCTTACATTGGAAGGGCTGAACCACCCCATCCTGGCCTGGTCTGAACTGGAGAGTTACCGTATTACGGGCAATAAAGACCGATTAAGTATGGTTTTTGAACCCCTGGTCCGATATTACAAGGTCATTCAGAAATATATTCAGCAAGGCAATGGTCTGTATATGACCGACTGGGCAAGCATGGACGATTCGCCCAGAAATAAGTTTATAGAGGGTGGAGGAACAGCAGTTGACATTTCATCGGAAATGGTTCTGTTTGCAAATAACATGTCTGAAATAGCATCAATTTTAAATCGGAATAAAGAAAGTAAGCAATATAAAAAAGAGGCGGAAAAATTAGCATCGATTATTAACGAACTTATGTGGGATGAAAAAAACAATTATTATTATGACCTAACGGTGAATGGAGAATTAATTCCTGTAAAATCAATCAGTGGATTTTGGACATTAATAGCAAATGTACCGTCAAAAAGGCAGGCAGAGTTGTTGGTGAAAGAACTTGACAATCCCAACACTTTCAACCGAAAACACAGGGTTCCGACATTGGCTGCTGATCAGAAAGATTATAACCATCAAGGATATTGGACAGGAGGGGTTTGGTCGCCAACGAACACTATGATTATTCGCGGTCTTGAAAAATACGGATACGATTCTCTTGCGTATAAAATTGCGATGAATCATCTTGAAAGTGTAACTAGTGTGTATCTTAAGACTGGAACATTTTGGGAAAATTATGCAGCTGATTCGTTGATTAGGGGAGAACAGTCTGTGAAAGATTTTGTTGGTTGGACAGGAATCACACCAATTATGTATTTAATTGAGTATGCAATAGGATTAAAACCAAACTCTTCGAAAAACGAATTAGTCTGGAACATATCAAGCACTAAACGTTGTGGTTTGAGAAACCTGACGTTCAACAGTCATACCACTTCATTAATTGCAAATCCTACGGATAATGGGATGACGATTAATATTATTTCTGATGGTGAGTACAACCTGAAAATAAAACATAAAGGAATAGTAACAAACAAAAAAGTAAAACCAGGAGAGAATAACATTATAATCTAAAAGATAAGCTGATAATGAAGAAGTTAAAAGCGAATATTTCAACTGCTGATTATAGAAATTCAAAGCGGAAATTTATTCAATCTTGTGCAATGATAGGTGCTGCCTTAACAATTCACCCATCCAGTATTTTTGGGGCATCTTCTTCTGAATTAATTCCTAAGTCTGAAAATCAGTGGAATCCAACACTGCCATACCATTGTCCGCAGTGGTTTCGTGATGCAAAATTCGGGTTATGGCTTCATTGGGGCCCTCAATCAATCCCATCAAAGGGTGGAGGATGGTATGCACGTCACATGTATATGGAACAAAAGGAACTGGGAAACGAGGTCTGGGGAAAAGATGCATGGAACTACCATCGCGAAACATACGGCCACCAATCTGAATTTGGGTATAAAGATATTTGCAACTTATGGAAGGCAGAAAAATTTGATGCCGACCAAACAATCATCAAATTTAAGAAATGGGGCGCCCGATTTGTGGCGATGATTGCCAACCATCACGACAATTATGATCTTTTTAATAGTAGTGTTCATGGCTGGAATACAGTCAATGTGGGTCCGAAAAGAGATATCCTGGGAGAATTTGCTGAGGCAGCAAGAAAGCATCATCTAAAATGGGCTGCTACCGTGCATACTGCCAGGGCTCAAAATTATTTTGAACCCTCTTTTGGATCCGATTCTGATGGTTCAAAAATAAATGTCCCCTATGATGGAAACCTCAAAAAAGAAGATGGAAAAGGTACATGGTGGGAAGAATTAGATCCCCGGCAACTTTATGCAAGTAGATATGATAAGTTTGAATCGGAACTTACGCAGCGTCACCTTGAATTGGTTACCAGGTACCAGCCTGATATACTTTATTTTGATGATGCACAAATTCCTTCCGCTATGGTTCCTGCCTGTGAAATGTTATACAGGGAGAGCCTTCAAAAAAATGGGCGTATTGAGGCAATCATAACCGTTAAACAGCCTCAGAAAGGTACCATTCTTGATTTTGAGAAAGGAGTTGCAGAAGATATTCAGGATGAATACTGGCAAACTGACACCACAATTGCCGATGACTGGTTTCTGAAAACCAACCCCGACGGAAGCAGTGTTATGCTGCACAATGCGCGTAGTTTAAAGGAATTATTGGTTGACATAGTAAGTAAAAGGGGTGTCCTTCTACTCAATATAGCTGCACGACCAGATGGTACCATTCCTCAGGATCAGTTAATTGTAATGGATGAACTTGGGAAATGGATCGAGGGAAATGGAGAAGCTATTTTTGATACCCAACCCTGGAAAATATTTGGAGAAGGTGGATTAACAACCGGTGGGCATTTTAAAGAACGAAGAATTTCTTCAACTCCCTGGGCTTTTAATGTTTACAGGTTCACTCGCGATAAAAATAATAAGATACTTTATATCCACATTTTTGGTGATCCGGCAGGAAAGGAAATCATAATCAATTCACTTGCAGAAAAAGCGGGACTCTTCACCACCAGGATAACCAAAGTAACGGTTATCGGGAATACTGCTCCTGTAAAATGGACAAATCATGAAAATGGGTTAACCATTTTTATGCCTGATAAATTGGATTACACTGATTGTAATGTTATTCGCGTTGAAACTACCGGGCTTTTATAATTGTTTGTAAATCGACTTTATGGCTGAAATCAGTTTATTGTTCAATCATCATTTGGGAATCAAAACATTTGATATAGCGTACAATGGATAAACATCAATATCATCATAACTACAGAAATTTTCCAGAGATGTTCTTACTCCTTATAACTATAATAATGCAAATTCTGTACTTGTAGAAACTATCCAATAAATCAGGACTTTCTTATTATGGAATTGCAACGAATTAAATTAATTATTTTATACTCCTCAGGCAGCCTCTTTTTTTTATAACTTAGTCACCGTTTCTTTTCCAACTAAAGTAAATCATTATGAAAATAATCAATCATTGTACAATCTTATTGGTTATCTTTATTACTGCAGTCACCGGCATTGTGCGCGGTCAAAACGAATCCCCGTCAAAAGTTGAATTCTTAAATGCCCCTGTGCTTTTAAAAAATGATCCAGTCAGTTTGTTTATTTTTAATTAATTTTTTAAGAATGAAAATCGTAAACATCATTTTATTATTGGGATTATTGTCTGCATGTTCCAAAAATGATCCTACTGTTTATGTTGACCCGAACATTGGAGGAGTAGCACCGCTTTTAACAACAAAAAATCCAACCGTCCATCGTCCCAACAGCATGGTTCGTATTTTTCCGGTAACAGAACCGGGGCTCGGCGACCGTTTTTTGTCGGATAATATTTACGGATTTGCCTTTAATATGCCCGCTTACCGCATGGGGTATGTTTCAGAGCTGATGCCGATGCACGGGCAAATAGAAACAAACAGAAATAAAGCTGCAGCATTTTATGACCATGATTTGGAAGAATTACACCCGTGGTATCATAAAGTTCTACTGGAAGAATCGGGGATTACTGCCGAATGGACAACAACGGAAAGAGCTGTTTTGTACCGGTTTAATTTCTCTGTGAATGACTCCAACCATATCTTTTTCCGCACCCGTGGCAATGGTAACATCGAAATAAACGGCAATTCAGTTAGCGGATGGGAAGAGTTTGAAAATACCCGACAGTATTTTTATATAACAGCGAACCAGCCATTTGCAAAATTTGGCAGTATTAAAGATAATGAAATCACGCCTGGGCAAACCAACCTTTCAGGACGCGGAATATCAGCATTCGGGAGTTTTGAAAAATTAAGCAATCCGGTGGAGTTGAGAATCGGGATTTCATTTATCAGTACAGAACAAGCGCAGAAAAACCTAACTTCAGAAACAAATGAAAAGTCATTCGAACAAATTAAAGAAGAGAGCTATCAAATCTGGAAAAAAGCGTTAAGCCGGATACAAATCAAGGGCGGCACTGAAAGGCAAAAACGGATTTTCTATACCAGTTTTTACCGAACAATGGAGCGAATGATAAACATTGCTGAAGATGGACAGTATTTTAGTGGCTACGACAGAAAGATTCATAAAACAGATGGCCGCCCCTTCTTTGTTGACGACTGGCTTTGGGATACGTTCAGAAGCTTGCATCCGCTGGGATTGATTTTGGATCCGAAACAGCAGGCCGACATGGTTCAATCGTATGTGAGAATGTATGAGCAGGATGGATGGATGCCCACATTTCCTCAGTTTTACGGCGATTTTCCAGCGATGATTGGATTTCATACTGCCCCACTTGTTTGGGATACTTACCAAAAAGGAATTCGTGATTTTGACATTGAAAAAGCATACGAAGGATTAAAAAAGAATGCAACTCAGGGTACAATGCTGCCCTGGCGTACCGGGCCAATGTGCAGTCTTGATTCATTTTATCATGCAAATGGGTGGTACCCGGCGCTGGAGGAAAATGAGGAGGAACCAGTTTCCATTGTTCATGGTTTTGAAAAACGTCAGGCTGTGGCATTAACTCTGGAACACAGTTATGATGACTGGTGTCTCGCGCAACTGGCCAAAGCGCTGAATAAAACCGACGATTACAATTATTTCATGAAGCGTTCGCAAAACTACCGTAACGTTTATAATGCTCAAACCGGATTTATGAGTCCCAAAAAAGCCGATGGCAACTGGGTTCCCAATTTCGATCCGCAACTGTCGGGTGGTATCGGAAGCCGTATGTATTTTGCCGAAAATAACGCGTGGATATGGAATTTCAGTGTTTTGCATGATGTTGATGGCTTGATTGGTTTAATGGGAGGCGAAAAGAAGTTTGTCAGCCGGGTGGACAGGTTATTTAATCAGCCAACCAAAGTATCAAAGTGGCAGTTTATGGGGCAGTTCCCCGATGCAAGCGGTTTGCATGGAATGTTTCCGGCTGGCAACGAACCGGCTTTTCATGTTCCTTATTTGTATAATTATGCCGGCGAACCCTGGAAAACACAACGTCGCATCCGACAGGTACTTGACATCTGGTTCGACGATGATCCTTTGGGATTATCAGGCGATGAGGATGGTGGTGCAATGTGCGCCTGGTATGTGTTGTCAGCCATGGGATTTTATTCCGTAACCCCGGGAAGCGGAATGTATGCCATTGGCAGCCCGCTTTTTGAGAAAGTGAAAATTGACCTTCCTGATGGAAAAAGTTTTATCGTGGAAGCAAAAAATAATTCGAAAAGAAATAAATACATTCAAAGTGCCATGCTAAACGGACAGGCAATCAATCGTCCGTGGTTAAAACACAACGAAATAATGGACGGTGGAACATTAAAATTGCAAATGGGAGAACAGCCAAATAAAAACTGGGGTACTGATTATGGCTGGTATCAGGAAGAATTAAACCGCATAGGATTAGGGAAATAAAAACAGAAAAATGATGAAACGAGCCATCACAAAAAGCTTTTTAAGACAAAAGAGCATGATTATGGCGAGTTCCATGTGTTACCATTAAAAAACAATAAATCATAAACACATGAAAATAGTTTTTACACTTAGCTTTTTATTCCTTTTTTCAACAGGAATTGAGGCACAGGAACAGCAGAAAGTAAACAAGGATGTTAAGGAAATCATTTTTGTTTTTAAAACGCATTTCGACAATGGTTATACCGATATGGCGGAGTCGGTAATTCAGAAATATTCGTCCACAATGATGGAACAGGCGTTGCTTACCCTCGAAAAAAGCCGGCAATTGCCCCCTGAAAGCCGGTTTGTGTGGACTTTGCCTGCCTGGCCATTAACAAAAATTCTGGAAAGGTGCACCCCTGAAATGAAACCTGAAATTGAAGCCGCAATTCGTGACGGATGGTTTGCTTTTCACAGTTTGCCATTTACATTAGAAGTCGAATCCGGCGATCCTGAAGTATTGGTCAGGTCGCTTACTTTTGCCACCGGTCTTTCAAAAAAATACAATCTGCCACTGCCTTATGATGCAAAATTTACCGATGTTCCCAGTCATTCGTGGTTTTTACCAACGCTGTTAACCAACGCAGGAATAAAAATACTTCACCTGGGATGCAATCCGGTATCAAGTAGTCCCAACGTACCATTAATATTCTGGTGGCAGGGCCCCGATGGTTCCAAACTGATGACCATCTACTGGGGCAGGGATTATGGGACAAGCCTGGTTCCCGATTCAACATGGAAACATAAAACATGGCTCGCTATTGTTCATACAGGCGATAATCAGGGGCCTCCTTCGCCCGAAGATGTGGAAGAGGTTTTGAGTAAAGCCCGGAAACTGGCTCCGAATGCAAAACTCAGGATTGGCCGTATTTCAGATTTTTATGATGCAATTATGAAGGAAAATCCTGACCTTCCAGTGGTTAGGGGAGACATGCCCGATACCTGGATACATGGTTACATGTCGATGCCAGAGGAAATGAAAAGCGTACGGTCGGTTCAAAAAGACATTTATTCTTTTGAAATATTAAACAGCCTCACCAATTTATGGTCAGGCGAAAACAAAGAAATAACACAATTTACCAATCCTGCTGCTGAAGGGGCTTTGCTTTGGGATGAACATACTTTCGGGATGGCGATAAGCCACGGTCACTCCGGCGACTGGAGTTATGGTAATGAATTTCAGGTTCAAAGGGCAGCAGGAACTTACGCGGAGTTGGAAGCTTCGTGGAGAGAAAAAGGTGACCGTGTTTACCAGGCTGAAAAAATAATCAATCCGGCATACAACAGGGAAATGAAAAGATTGTCGGCCTTGGTAAATGTTGACGGACAGCGGATTGTGGTTTACAACGCTTTGCCTTGGGTACGGTCAGGAATGGTTACTATAAATGCAATTAATACAATTGAAGCATTGAAAGATTTAAGAACCGGCGAAATCATTCCGGTTCACAATCAGGGAAATGTTCTTCGGTTTGTTGCTAAAGATATTCCTTCGTCGGGATATACAACGTTTGTACCGGTCGAAAAACCAAAGCCGACTGACGCAAAAACTACAATTGCAGACGCGAAAAACAATACCATCGAAAATGAATTCTTTAAAATAATTATCGACCCTTCAAAAGGTTGTCTTGCGTCAGTAACCGATAAAAAAACAGGATTAGAAATGGTTGACAGAAATTCTGAATTTGGTTTCGGGCAATACATGTATGAGCGTTTCAGCAAAGAGATTACAAATAAATATACCGATGATTACTTGAAAGTAAAATTGTCGTGGGGTATTGCAGAACTTGGCCGGCCGAAACTTGACGATACTCCCTATAAAAGAGTGGACGGAGGCAAGACCAAAGTAACTTATTTTTCCGATGATGTTTCGGTAAAAGCGGTTTTACAATTTTCAAAAGAAACGGGAAATCCGCATGATTATTCACTTTCATACACTTTGTATAAAAATTTGCCCTATGTTGAAGTTAACTGGTTTATCAGCGGAAAACCTGCAGAACCCTGGCCCGAAGCAGGCTGGATAAGTTTTCCGTTTAAGGTTGATAACCCACAATTTAAGGTTGGCCGACTCGGTGCTGTTATCGACCCGGGCATAGATATTATTGAAGGGTCAGCTACCGATTATTATTTGATTAACAATGGGACAGCGCTTGTCGATAATCAGCAGAAAGGTTTTGGAATCTCCACTCCGGATGCACCCGGAGTGAGTTTCGACAGGCCGGGACTTTGGAAATACTCACGAAATTTTGTTCCAAAACGCCCGAATGTTTTTGTCAATCTGTATAATAATCAGTGGAGTACAAATTTTACGGAATGGATTGAAGGTTCGTGGTCGGCTAAAATATACCTGTGGAGTGTGAGCGATTATAAAAATGAACAATCACTGATAACACCCAACGAAGAATTCAGGGTTCCACTTAAAGCAACGCTTCTTGATGCAAAACCGGGTCCTCTTACTGTCTCAAAAAAAGGTATTACATTATCACGGAAAGGTGTTTTGGTAACTTCATTTGGCAAAAATCCATTCGGTGAAGGAATACAATTGCGGCTTTGGGAACAGTCTGGCGATGAGGGAAAATGCACTGTAACTTTACCCGAAGGAATTAAAGCTGTAAAAGCAGTTCCGGTTAATTTACGCGGAGAAAAGGCAGGAAATGAAATTAAGATTTCAGGCAATTCTTTTGAAATTGAGATTGGAGCATATAAACCGGCAACCTTTTTAATCGAAATTTAAATTAATCAGACATGAAACTAAAACTTGTCTTCATTGCAGCAGTAATAATTAGTGTTGCCAGTTGCGAGACTCCGAAAAAAGAGCTTGATCCAATTGACTGGGTAGATGTTTTTGTTGGAACTTCGAACTCACGATGGATGCTCGGACCTTATGCAACCGCTCCTTTTGGCATGGTTCAGCTTGGCCCCGACAATCAGGGAGATGTTTGGATGAGCGGTTATGAATATGCCATAAACAGCATTTCGGGTTTTAGCCATATTCATGCCTGGACAATGGCCGGATTACGCATGATGCCTGCCACCACAGACCTGGTTTTTACCGACCGGCCGGTTGATGCAGCGTATAAAGGCGGTGGCGCGGGTTATCATTCCCGTATCGAAAAAGAAACAGAAAAGGCATCGCCGGGATATTATTCGGTTCATTTGTACGACCACGATGTACGTGCCGAAATGACGGTGACTACCCGGTGCGGATTTCAAAAATATACCTTTCCCGAAAAGAAGGAATCGAGGATTCTGATTGATTTACTTTTTCCGGCAGAATACAATTACAGTGTTTTGGATGCCAAAATTGTAAAAGTCAGCGATACTGAAATTGAAGGATTTGCCAAATGTAAAATCGGGCGTTCGGACTGGAACGAATACACGCTGAATTTTGTGTTGAATTTCAGCAAGCCTTTTGAAACTTTCAATGGCTGGAATGAAGGCAAACTCACAAAAGATACAACTTCAATTTCGGGAATGAATGACATTGGAGCATATGTAACCTACAAAACCGCTGCCGGTGAAATAATTATGGTTAAATCGGGTATTTCGTTGGTAAGTATCGACCAGGCCCGGCTTAATTTGAAAACCGAAATGGATGGTTTTGGATGGGACTTTGAAGCTGTCAGAAACCATACACGCGAACAGTGGACTGACATTCTGGATAAAATTGAAGTTGAGGGTGGAACGGACGAGGATAAAAAGAAATTTTATACAAACCTCTATAGAAGTTACGCGGCAAAGCAAACATGGAACGATGTTGATGGCAAATACATGGATCCTTGCGAGAATGTGCAGCAAATGCCCAAAGGACAAAGGATGATTGGCGGGGATTCGTTCTGGAATTCATTCTGGAACCTGAACAGTTTATGGTCGCTGGTTACTCCCGATATTATGAACAGCTATATTGAAGCCCAGCTTGAACTTTTCAGAAAAAATGGCTGGACAAGTGTTGGCCCGACAGGCGTTGAATATACTGGTATTATGGAAGTTTCGCACGAAACGGCAATGATTGTGGGCGCTTACCAGAAAGGCATCCGGAATTTTGATATCGGTGAGGCATACCGGGCAGTACACCATACAGTTACAGAGCAGGGCAAAGAACTTTTGCCGTGTTCCGGCCTGGCCGGGAATGAATTTCTGGACGTTTACATTAAAAAAGGATATGTACCTTATGAAATGAATCCGGCAAGTCGCACCATGGATTATGCTTATGATGATTTTTGCGTGGCACAGATGGCAAAATCCCTGGGCAAAACCGACGATTATGAATATCTGATGAAGAGATCGGGGAACTGGAAAAACCTTTTTAATCCTGAATTAAAATATATTGTACCCAAAGATTCAACCGGCAAATGGCTTGAAAATTACAATCCATTTTCAGGGCAGTATCTGGTTGAAGGCAATGGCTGGCAATATTCATTGTACGTGCCTCATGATATTCCGGGACTTATCGATCTTATCGGAGTAGATTTATTCAATGCCAGGTTGGAAGAGGGTTTTGAAAAGTCGGTGGCTGAAAAGTTTGCCGCTCACGCTTTCGACAGGTACATGCCCGAACCGGTTGAATATTACATTAACATGGGAAACCAGGTAAATATGCAGGCTCCGTATTTATTCAATTATTCAGGAAAACCATGGCTTACTCAAAAATACTCACGGGCAATACTCGATACTTATTATGGCTCAACACCTTACCACGGATGGGAAGGCGACGAGGATGAAGGGCAAATGGGTGGCTGGTTTGTGATGAGTGCAATGGGACTTTTTGAAATGGAAGGAGGTTGCGAAACGGTACCCATGGTCAACATTTCCAGCCCTTTATTCAATAAAATAACCATTAAACTCGATAATAATTTCTACAAAGGAAAAAAGTTCATTATTGAAGCCAGGAATAATTCGAAAGAAAACATTTATATTCAATCGGCTACTTTCAACAACGAACCGTTAAATAATGTCAGGATAAAATTTCAGGACATTGTAAATGGCGGAAAACTGGTACTTGAAATGGGACCTGAACCGAATAAAAAATGGGGAAAAAATCAGTAACGCAACTATTGTCATTGGTTTAAAGTCAGAGTGCTCAGATATAATAGATGGATTTAACATGGAAGTATGAACAAACAACAATTTCAACCGGATTTCAATCACCTTTTGGATGTTTTAAACAATGTAAAGCCCAAAAGATTACCTCTTTATGAGCATCATATCGATGCGCCTTTTATTTCAAAGGTTTTAGGTGAAAATTTGTCGGTCAGCGGACTTGATTTCAAAGATTTAAAGGAATATTATTCAAAAATAACGGGCTTCTGGAAATCGATGACCTACGATTCCTTCGATTTTGAAGCGGCAATATGTGACATTTTTCCGGGGCATGGTGCAATTATGGGTGGAATTCCCGGGCCAATTCAAACCCGTTCCGATTTTGAAAAATATCCGTTTGGTGATATTCCCCGGATTTTTTGGGAAACCTATACACCGCATCTTGAAGCAATCAGAGAAGTGATGCCTGACGGAATGAAAGCTTATGGCGGTTGTGGATACGGAATATTTGAGTCTAGCCAGGACTTGGTTGGTTACGAATATCTTGCTGTTCTCCAGTATTTGGATCCAGATCTTTTCAGGGATTTATTTGTGCGAATCGGAGATTTATATGTTGAACTTTGGTCGGAAATGACAAAAAGATACGGCGACCTGTTTGTGTTTCACCGGATGGGCGATGATCTGGGATTTAAATCTGGAACACTGCTCGAACATGACACGATACGACAACACATTCTTCCTCAATACCAAAGAGTTATTGATGTTGTACATGCCTCGGGTAAAAAATTTCTGTTGCACAGTTGCGGAAATATATTTGAGGTGATGGATGATATTGTCAATTTAGGAATTGATGCAAAGCATTCCAACGAAGACGAAATCGCTCCTTTCAGAGTTTGGATAGAAAAATATGCTGATAAAATTGGTCTGTTCGGCGGTTTTGATCTAAATCTGCTGATACTTGAAAAACCTGATACTATTTTTCAAAAGGTTGTAAAAGATGGAACTTATTTCCGCTCGGTTTGCAAAGGATATGGGCTGGGGTCAGGCAATTCCATACCCGATTATATTCCGGTTGATGGTTTTATGGCAATGATTGAGGCAGCAAAAGCAATCCGGATGACTGAAAAATGAACAGTTTTGTGCTAAGGGAAAAGTCTTTTTAAACAAATAAAAATATAAGGTCAAATTAAACGACAAGAACATGAAATCAAGAGAACGTATTCTGGCCGCCATCAACCACAAAGAATCCGACCGGATTCCCATCGATTTGGGAGCGACGCCAAGTTCGGGTATTTCTTTGGTTGCGTATAAAAACCTCATAAAGTACATGCACAAAGAACATATGCAAACCTATGTTTATGATGTGGTACAGGAAGTCGTTCAGCCGGAAATGGAACTGCTCGACCATTTTGGGGTTGATGTTCTTGACATTGGCCGTGATTTTAATCAAATTCCCGGTTACTGGCACGAACTCGAACTGACAAAGGGATTTCCCGGATTGTACCCAAAATGGTTTAACCCACAATTGCAAAAAGATGGATCGTGGATGTCGGTAAATGATACAGGCGAAGCAATTGGCCGAATGCCGGCAGGGGCTACTTTTTTCGATCAAATTGTTTTTCCGTACCAGGACAATTATCCCGATTCATACTCTGATTTGGGTTCAGCAATGAAACGCGTTGTCTGGGGCAGTTATGGATTTACGCCCTGGGATTGGATCGAACAACCCGGTTTCTGGAAAATGCTCAGGGAAAAAACGCTGAAGATGAAGCAGAAAACAGACAAGGCAATTCTGGTTGGAGTAGGGTGCAATTTGTTTGAATGGGGTACATTCCTAAGGAGAATGGATAGTTTTTTAATGGATTTATTTTTGAATCCCGGTGAAGTTCACCGACTGCTGGATGCGCTGATGGACGGGCACATGAATTTTTTGAAACTTGTTTGTGAATCAGTCGGCGATATAGTTGATATTGTGAAATTTGGAGATGACCTCGGTACAAATAATGGTCCTTTAATCCCAACTGAAACCTACAACGAGTTTTTCAAACCTCGACATAAACAGTTATGCGATTATGTAAAAAGTAATTCATCCATGCACACAATGCTGCATTCGTGCGGTGGAATCTATGAATTAATACCCGAACTCATTGATTGCGGATTCGAAATTCTGAATCCCGTGCAAACCAATGCCCGAAATATGGATGCCCGGGTTTTGAAAAACGAATTTGGAAGTGCTATTACCTTCTGGGGAGGGGGTGCCGACACAAGGAATGTGCTGAACAATGCAACTCCGCAACAGGTAAAAGACCATGTAAAACAGAACCTCGAAATTCTTTCGAAAGGAGGCGGGTTTGTTTTTAACACCATTCACAACATAATGCCCGATGTACCGCCACAAAACATTATTGCAATGTTCGAGGCAGTGCACGAATTCAGATAATATGCAGCAGATTAAACTGGAAAATAGTAAAGTGGTTCTCCGGGTAAATACCTTTGGCGGTTCCTATTCCGATTTTCACCTGAAAGAAAATCCTTTAAATCCCATCAACTGGGAATTTGGAAATCCTGAATTTCCACCGTACAAAGGACATTTTCTTTGTTTTGATCGCTGGGGACCTCCATCCGAAGGTGAAAAATTAAATGGCTTTCAGCATCATGGTGAGGTTAATACAGTGGAATGGAGAGTTTTGGATGTACATCAGACAGAATGCGAAATTATGTGTACGCTTCCAATGGGCGGTTTGCAGTTGAAACGAAAAATCAGATTGTCGGAAAATGAACCGGTTTTTTTTGTGACCGAGGAAATTACAAATCTGAATAAATATGGACGCATGTACAATATCGTTCAGCATGTTACATTAGCTCCGCCATTTCTTGATAACGAAACACTTATCGACAACAATACCGAAAAAGGATTTGAGAACAGGGAAGATGGCAGTTTAAATCAGGAAGAAATAGTTTTAAAATGGCCGGAGGTTATTCATAACGGAGAAAAAATAAGTCTTCGGCAGTTTCAGTGCGATTGGCCGCGGGTTTCATCATTTATGTTTCAAAAAGATGAAAAACGGGGTTGGGTAACTGCCTCGAATCCAAAGGAAAAACTGATGCTTGGTTATATTTGGGATACTGAAGATTATCCCTGGATAAATTTTTGGCGTGATCGGAAAGATGGAGTTCCAATGGCGTTTGGAATTGAATTTGGTACGACCGGGTTGCATGAACCGTTTCCCGTGGTTGCTAAAAAAGGGAAAATTTTCGACCGAAATCTATACGACTTTATCGATGCCGGCGAAACAATCAGCAAATCATTTATTGCTTTTTTAGCTGAAATACCGGATGATTACAAAGGTGTCGGTAAAATTGAAATCAGCGAATCGATTCTCACGGTTAAAGAAAAAAGTAAAAATTCAAGGGAAATTCTATTCAAAATATATTAAAAACATAAAAAAATGGCAAGGTTTGACAAAAGTTGGATTTTACTCATTTCGATAATTTTTATTGTCGGAGCATTTTTTTCGTGCCAACCAAAGAATAAAACGCTCTGGCAAATTGGTGAAAGTGATAATAGCGCAACTGAATTTTCTTTGGCTCCCGGTGAGTACAACCGCTTTTTGGAAAAGGACTTTGGATGGGAAGATCGTTTTTTTATGGTTGGTATTTCTGAAACAAAAACCGACTGGCCTTATGTTTTGCCCGGTCCGGCTGACTCGTGGGGCGGTACTTCGGGCACAGCCGGCTGGCGCTCTCACACGCTGAGCATTCTTTTCGGTATTGAAAAACTTCCCAAAAAAGGGGAATGGAAGCTGGTAATCGATTTGGCAAATTGCAACAGGGAAGAACCGCCTGTTTTTAAAGTTACCATTAACGGAAAGTCATGGAAGTACCAGCTACCTGCCGGTTCAGGAGAGAAATTGCCTTCTGCCGGAATAACCGGTTCTTCGGAATATGTTATCGAAATACCCATTCCGATGGAAATAATAAAAAAAGGGGGAAACGAAATAAACATGACAACGCTGCAGGGCTCGTGGCTTATGTTCGACCTGGTGAGGCTGGACGGACCGGGTAACGCAAAACTTAAAGTAAACAGGGAACTGTTTTTGAGAAGTGTTCAACCCGCAGATTATGAAATTCAAACTCCACAGGGTCAGGCGCAGCCTTTACTTGTGGATGTGGAACATCTCGCGGGAACTCCTGAACTAAAAGTGGTACTGGATGAAATTACTATTTTCACAGAACCCGTTGAAGACGGAAGATATATTTTCGAAGCTCCCATGCCAGCGGTTTCGTCGTTGCAACAAAGCAAGTACGAAATTTGGGCTGGCGGACAAATCCTGGAAAAAGGAAAAATTCAGCGTAATCCGCAAAAAACAATAACCCCGGCAGATTATGTCGATACAAAAATGGGGACTGCCCATTCACGTTGGATGATTGCTCCCGGCCCGTGGATGCCTTTTAGTATGGTGAAACTTAGCCCCGACAATCAGAACGCAGGATGGCAGGCTGGTTACGATCCTATTTTCGAAACCAT
>Ga0247841_10006469_pt1 | contig 18036 bp, 19 predicted proteins | sample LaCruzMarch2015__2_FD_192410 | JGI IMG/M metagenome (GOLD analysis project Ga0247841, IMG submission 192410) | Freshwater microbial communities from meromictic Lake La Cruz, Castile-La Mancha, Spain - LaCruzMarch2015_18m | ecosystem: Environmental > Aquatic > Freshwater > Lake | place: Spain... | reverse complement strand
AAAAGGCCAATATAAGAGCAAAGGTGGCACCGGCAGCAAAATAGCCCGCTGGTCTAAACGCCAATTCTTGCCTAACCTGCAAAAAATGAGCCTCTTGATCGACGGCCACCCTAAGCGCGTGTATGTCTGCGCAAAATGCATTAAAAAGGGCCGTTTACAAAGAGCCTGATTTTACCTGAAAAATATATCCCTGGCTTCTAAAATAATCGAGTCCCGACCGCGCCAATTGTCTATTTTGGGGCTATATACTAAATCAAAATGATCCGCGCTAACAAGGCTGTCCTTAAAACTGCTCATCCCAAACCCTATTGCTTCGCAAGTAACGCTTCCGTCGCTAACCCAGAACTTTAATGTTTCCCTGCTTAAAACCTGGGGCTCGCCTTTCAACTTAAGGCCTTTGGTATAAAATAACGGTTCGGGGTTGCCCGAGCCAAAAGGTTCCAGCGCTTCTAATTCCTGTATCATCTCTTGGTTTAAATCCTGAAGGCCCAGTTCCATATCAATATCTAAACTGGGGAATAAATCTTCTAAAGACATCCTCTCATGGGCCAGGCGGTTAATATTATCCCTGAAATCCTCTATGCTGTCTTTGGTGATCAAAATACCGGCGGCGTGGGCATGCCCCCCGAAGGCGTTCAAAAATTGTTTACAGTCTACCAGGGCATTGAAGAGATGGAAATTCTTTATAGAGCGGGCTGAGCCTTTGCATAAATCCTCGCTTAAAGATATCACGATAGCCGGGCGGTAAAACCTGTCCGCCAGCTTTGAAGCGACTATCCCCAGGACACCCTGATGCCAGTCTTCTTTAGCGATAACAATGATCTTATGTTTTTTAAAATTAACTTCCTTATTAATCAAGTCTTCGGCTTCCTCCAGGATCTTACTCTCTACTTTTTGACGCTGCCGGTTGTGCCCTTCAATTATTTTCGCCAGTTCACCCGCCTCTTCTTTAGTCGAGCTCATCAACAGGTTCAAGGAAACCTCAGCCGTATCCATGCGGCCGCTGGCGTTGATACGCGGCGCAATAATAAAACTTACATAGGTGGAGGTAAATTTTTTATTTTCAATGCCGGCGTTCTCTATTAACGCCCGCAAGCCCGCCCTTTTAGTATGGGACATCCTTAACAAGCCTTCTTTAGCAATGATCCGGTTTTCTCCGGTCAGCGGGACGCTGTCTGCAATCGTACCCAGAGAAACTAAATCCAGGTCTTCAAGCAATTTTGAGCCGCTGATGGCCTGGCATAACTTATAAGCTACCCCCACACCGGCCAAATCCCTGTATTTATAACCTGAATTTTTTAGTTTAGGATTTATAAGGCTCGATGCCTGGGGAAGTTCCGGGCCGGAAGGCTCATGATGATCAGTTACAATAACATCTATGCCGTGGCGCCTGAGCTCGGCTATCTCTTTATGATTGCTTATGCCGCAATCAACGGTAATCAAAAGTTTGATATTATTCTGGCGGGCAAGATGCAGAATATTCTTAGTCAAGCCGTAACCTTCTTTAATACGGTGTGGCAGGTAATGGCAAACCTGGAGCCCGGTTTTTTTTAGCGTATTTTTTAATAAAGCCAGCGCGGTTATTCCGTCTACATCGTAATCGCCGAAAACCATTACTTTTTCTTTATTGGTTATCGCCCTCTTAATGATACCCGTTGCCTTCTGCATATCAGAAAACGAATAAGGGTCGAGGAGATGATCGGCGCTTACATGCAAGAACTCGTCCACTTCGTCTATGTTCTTGATGCCGCGGTTAATTAATATCTGGGCAAGGATTTTGGAGATACCGAGCTCTTTACTGAAGCTGTTCCGGAGGGCAATATTGGCAGGAGCAATCTTTAATACTTTATGGCTACGCATCTACATTTTTTCGGGCCTTGAAATACCCAGCAATTCCAGGCCTGCCGCGATAATAATCTTCGTTGCTTTAAGCAATGCCAGCCGGCCCTGGGTCAACGCCTCTTCCTGGCCCAATACCCGGTGCAGGTCATAGAATTTATGGAAAGCCTCGGCGAGTTCCTGCAGGTACACCGTCAACATATAAGGGTCTTCGGTGCTTAAACAGATATCCAAAATGTAAGAAAATTGCAGCAGTTTCTTTATAAGCCCTATTTCTTCTTTTTCTTTTAATACCGATAAATCCACGCTGTCTTTGATCTCGGCCAGGCTGGAGCGCAGGATACTGCATATCCTGGCATGGGCATACTGGACATAATAAACCGGATTTTCCGCGGTCTGCTTTTTGGCAATATCCAGGTCAAAATCCAGGTGAGCGGAGGTGCGCCGCATGACAAAGAAAAACCGCGCGGCATCCGTGCCTACTTCGTCTATTACTTCCCTTAAAGTTATGTACTGGCCCTTGCGGGTAGACATCTGCACCGGCTTGCCGTCCCTGAATATAGTCGCCAGCTGCACGATAATCACCGATAAAGAATCCGCCGGATGGCCAAAGGCCTCTACCGAGGCTTTTAATCTGTTGATATAGCCGTGATGGTCCGGGCCCCAGAGGTTTATCAGCCACTGGAAACCGCGTTTGTATTTTTCTTCATGATAGGCGATGTCAGGCGCAAGATAAGTATAGCTTCCGTCGCTCTTAATGACTACCCTATCCTTGTCATCCCCGAATTCCGTGGACTTAAACCAGACCGCCCCGTCCTCTTCATATATGAATTTTTTTTCCTTTAACTTACCCAAAGCTTCATCAATCTTTCCGCTCTTGCCTAATTCTTTCTGGCTGTACCAATTATCAAACTTTATGCCGAAATCATCCAATTCTTTTTTTATAATATCCAGGATAAAATCCGAGGCAAATTCGCCCAGATTTTCTGTTTTTATTTTTTTGCCCCCGGCCTCTTTGGCTATTTCGTAAATATAATCCCCCTGGTAATGGTCTTCGGGAAATTCTACCTTTTCCCCGTTTAGTTCTCTCATCCTCAATTCTACCGACCTGCCCAGTATGTTTATCTGGTTTCCTTCATCATTAAGGTAATACTCCCTGGTTACCCCAAATCCCAGGAAAGCCAATATATTCGCCAGGCAATCTCCTACTACCGCCTGCCTGGCATGGGCCACCGACAAAGAACCTGTGGGATTGGCGCTTACAAATTCAATCAGGACAGGCTTGCCCCTGCCGGCATCAATCCTTAGTGCGCCCTTTTCTTTCGCGATCACTTCTTTTAACCGTTCGTGAAAGAATTTATCGCTGAAATAGAAATTTATGAACCCCGCGCCCTCTACTTTAACCTGGCTCAAGTAATCTTTTAAAGGGCTTTTTTCCAAGTTCTGTTTTATAGTCTTAAGAAGCGCGGAGGCGACTTCAATCGGAGGTTTTTTAACCACCTTGCTCAAACGCAAAGCAACATTACTGGAAAGGTCGCCGAACCGGAGGTCCCTGGGAAGGTCCAGATACAAATCCTCTGACGGGATATCATTAAAATTTGACTCTTTTAACGATTCCTTTATTATCGCTACCAACGGTTCCTGAATATTCTTTTTCATCTTAGTTAGGGGGGAGGGAATGCTCGAGGGAAATATAAATACTTCGCTATTTCTTTGCTTCTCTGGGGATCCTTACCCTTTTCGCGTCGCTCCATAAACGCTCTAAAGAATAAAACTCTCTCATCGGTTTATAGAAAACGTGTGCTACAACGCCCCCGCAGTCCAGAGCTACCCACCCTGACTCATCGTTAGGCGAAACCTTCGAGAGAGACTTTATCCTGTTCTTACTTAACCCTTCTTCAATTGCCTGCGCGATCGCGTTTACCTGCCTCAAAGAACTCCCGCTTGAAATAACGAAATAATCACAAAGGCCGGAGAGGCCCCGCATATCCAAGACCATGACCTTCTGGGCTTTTTTGGATCTCGCAATCGCCGCAATACTCAGTGCTGTTTTTTTTGTATCTATTTACTGTACCTCCTTAAAAACTATTTTTTACCTAAGATCTTGTACATACCGGTGCCGCAATCAGGGCACTTACCCTTCATGGCTGCACGGCCATTTTTCATGGTGACCTTCTGCTCGTCCTTCATGTCTTTCTTTCCTTTACATTTTACGCAATATCCAGTTTCCGCCATTTCCTTCCTCCTTTTTAATAATACAAAGTTAAGCCTGATTATTTATATTATCATACCAAAATACTAATGTCAATATTGCTGTTCAAGATTAATTTTTATTTGTAGAATGATTAAATTGTTTCTCTTCTATTTCCCCGACTATCTCTTCGACCAAATCCTCCAGGGTCACTAAGCCAATGGCCTTTTTATGCTCATCCACTACAATGGCGATCTGGACTTTATCAACCTGGAATTTTTTTAAGACTTCATTTACTTTGGCTTCCGCGGGGACATAATAGGCTTCGTGTATTAAATCCTGCAATAAAAACAGCCCTTTATCCCGAAGGATATAAAGCAGGTCGTGGGCATAGACTATTCCGACAATTTTATCTATTGAGCCCTGGTAGACCGGAAGCCGGGCATGGCCCTTCTCCACAAAGATATCCAGCAGCTCATCAGAAGTCGTCTTTATACTCACCGCCACCATTTTTTCTTTCGGCATCATCACGTCGCTCACCTTGATGTCGCCGAATTCAAAGATACGGTGCAGCATTTTCCCTTCTTCATCGCTGACAAACCCTTCTTCTTTACCTATTTCTATCATCAGGCGTAATTCCTCTTCGGTAATCAAGGGGGACCTTTTTGTTGATTCTATCCTTAAAATCTTTATAATCAGGTTGCTCGCCGCGGTAAAGATGACAACAAGGGGATTAAAGACCTTGACGAATACCTCCATTATCGGAGCAATAAATAAGGCTGTCCTCTCTGTGTGTTTTATGGCTATAATCTTAGGAGTAATCTCGCAAAAAAGGATGATCAGAATAGCGCTTATCAATGTGGCTAAAAGAACACCCCACTCTTGCCCAATAACAGAAACTAAGATACCGGTGATAATCGCGGATATGGCAATATTAACAAAATTATCCCCGACTAAAATAGCGGCGATAAATTTATCCAACTTAGTAATCAAACGCTGGATGCTCTGAGCGCGCTTAATCCCCCGCGAGAGCATATGGCGCAGCCGTATCCTGCTTAAGCCGATTATTGAGGTCTCAGCCAAAGCAAACAAAAAAGAGGCGGTTGCCAAAACTAACAGCAAAATCAATGTCGCGGGGGAAAAGAATATATCTTCCATACTAACTTACTTTTAACTCCTTACGGATATTCCGTTCTATATCTTTGAGCGGCCCGATCAATGCCAGGTTGAGATTCTCCTCTTTAAAGATACTCCGCGCTACCAGCCTGAGGTCTTCTCTTTTTATTTTCCTGACCTCCGCGATTATCTCCGGAAGGTTATAAATCTTATCCAAAGTAGAGGTAGTTTCCCCTATCCAAAGCATATGGTCCAGGGTATCCTCCAGCGCCAGTTTAAGCTGCCCGGAATAAAACTCCTTTGCCCGCGAAAACTCATCCTGGCTGACCAGGGTTTCTTTGATTTTTTTGAGCTCTTTTAAAATCAGCCGTATCGCCTCAAGCACTTTACGGTTATCAATCCCGGCGTGCACCACAAAAGAGCCGGTATCATCAAGGCGCTTGACATGCGTGCCGATCTCATAAGCCAGGCCCCTCTTCTCCCTTAATTCATTGAATAAGCGGCTGGACATATTAGCGCCCAATATTATATTGAGTATCCCCAAAGCATGCTTTAAGGAATGGTCCCGCTTGAAACCGTGGAAACCCAAAGCCAAATGCGTCTGCTCAGTATCCTTATCCAGCACCCTAAGCTGCGGGGCTGCCTGTCCCTCTTTAGCATTGATAAACACATTCTTCCCCTGATTACTATCCAGGGCAGAAAAAGCCTTTGTCACGTTTTTCACCAGCTTATTATAATCTAAAAATCCCGCGGCGCTGACTACGATATTAGGCGCGGTATAATATTTTTCTTTGAAAGAACGCAGATCCCCTTTTGTAATATGCCTGACCGAATTGACCGAGCCTATTATCGGCGCGCCCAATGCCTGATTAGGCCAGAGAAGCTCATCCAGCAATTCATGGACGTAGCTCTGCGGAAGGTCTTTGTACATCTTTATCTCTTCTAATATTACCGGCTTCTCTTTTTCGATCTCAACTCCGGGCAATGCCGGGCTTATGACCATATCCGATAAGACGCTAAGCGCGGGCTCCAGATGATCAGCCGGTATTTTTACCAGATAGCAGGTCAATTCTTCTGCGGTAAAACCATTCAGAGAGCCGCCTATTCCTTCGATTGATTCTTTGATCTTACGGCAGGAATATTTTTTGCTCCCCTTAAAAAGCATGTGCTCCAGAAAATGAGAGATGCCCTTATTCGCCGAAGATTCATACCTGCCGCCGATATTTATCCAGATGCCTAAAGCCAAAGACTGCATATGGGGCATATGATGAGCAATGATCCTCAGGCCGTTATCAAGGCGTATTTTTTTATACATGGTTTAAGCTGGCAACGAATTTAGCTATAACTTCAACAAGATTTTTTTTCTGCAGGTTTTCTTTGATTTTTTTGACAATAGCGCTTCCCACAATTACGCCATCAGCTACTTTTTTAAGCTGCTTCACCTGCTTGGAGCTGGAAACCCCAAACCCCACGCAGATATTCTTCCCGGTAATATTCTTGATTACTTTCAGATTGTTAACCACGTCCGCAGGCAACGACTGGCGCGGCCCGGTGACCCCGGTCAGGGAAACATAATAGATAAAACCTTTTGACACGCTTGATATATACTTTATGCGCTCAGGCGAAGTAGTCGGAGCAATGAAACATATCACCTCTAACCCATGCTTATTCGCCGCCTTTATAAGCGTCCTGCCCTCTTCAGGCGGAAGGTCCGGAATGATTACTCCATCCACTCCGCAACTGACCGCATCCTTCACGAATTTTTCTTCGCCGAAGCAAAATATGGGGTTGTAATAAGTCATCAGGCATATGGGAATTTCCGTCTTCTTACGCGCCTTCTTCACTAGGCCCAGGATATTAATCAGCTGCACATTCTTCTTAAGCGCAGCCTGTGATGCCTCCTGTATTATCGGGCCGTCAGCCATAGGGTCAGAAAAAGGAACACCCAATTCTACGATATCCACGCCGGTTTTAGCGAATTCCAGGATTAATTTTTCGGTTACGCCCAAGTTAGGGTAACCTGCGGTAATAAAGGCGATAAAGGCTTTTTTATTTTTATTTTTTAGTTCTTTGAATTTTTTGTCGATCCTGTTCATAGTTTTAACCTCTTTGCCACTGCGTATGTATCTTTATCGCCTCTGCCTGAGAGGCAGACGATTACAATAGAATTTCTGCTGATTTTGCCTTTTAATTTAGTCAGATAAGATATCGCGTGCGCCGGTTCCAAAGCAGGAATAATGCCTTCTGTTTCAGAAAGCAGTTTAAAGCCTTCTAACGCTTCATTATCGGTAACCGCCACGTAACTGGCCCTGCCTGTTTTTTTATAATAAGCATGCTCCGGGCCTACTCCGGGGTAATCCAACCCGGCAGCTATTGAATGGGCGATCTTGACCTGGCCGAATTTATCCTCCAGCAGGCCGGATTTCGAACCATGCAGCACGCCGATGCCTCCGCTTACAAGCGTAGCCGCATGCTTACCTGAAGTAAGCCCTAAACCTGCTGCTTCAACTCCTATGAATTTTACCTTTTTATCATTAAAGAAAGGGTAGAACAACCCCATGGAATTACTTCCGCCTCCAACGCAAGCAACCAGATAATCCGGCAGCTTCTTTTCTTTTTTAAGAATCTGCTGCCTTGCCTCTTTTCCGATTACCGCCTGAAAATCCCTGACCATTGCCGGATAGGGATGAGGCCCGGCAACGCTGCCTATAATATAGTGCGTAGTGCGCACGTTGGTCACCCAATCACGCAGCGCCTCGGTCATGGCGTCCTTTAAGGTCTTTGAACCGCTTGAGACCGGAACCACCCGCGCCCCCAAAAGTTCCATCCGGAAAACATTCAATTTCTGACGCTCAATATCTTCTACGCCCATATAAATATCACAACTAAGCCCGAACATCGCCGCCACAGTAGCAGTAGCTACCCCATGCTGGCCTGCGCCGGTCTCGGCGATAATCCGCTTCTTTTTCATCCTCAAGGCAAGCAGAATCTGGCCCAATGTATTATTTATCTTATGCGCCCCGGTATGCAGGAGGTCTTCTCTTTTTAAATAAATTTTGTTCAGGCCAAGATATTTACTCAGGTTGGCGGCCAGGTACAGAGGAGTAGGCCGTCCGGCGTATTCCTTAAGGTAATAATCTAACTGCTGGATAAATTTTTTGTCATGCTTTGCCTTTTTGTATTCTTTTTCTAATTCATCCAAGGCATGGATAAGCGTTTCAGGCACAAACCTTCCGCCGAAACCGTTAAAATGGCCTGTCTTATCCGGTAAGATAATTTTTTTCATATTTATCCCCTGCTGGTTGCTGCCTGAATAAACCTTTTAATTTTTTTATGGTCCTTCTTGCCCGGTTTTATTTCCACGGAAGTGGAAATATCTACCCAGGCCGGACGAACATGCTTTATCGCTTCCCGGACATTCTTCTCAGAGAGCCCTCCGGATAAAAATACCGGAAGCTTTATAGAATCTATATGCCTTATCAGCTTCCAGTCAAACTTTTTGCCTGTCCCGCCTAATTTTGAGGGGACAAAAGTATCAAAGAGATAGGCAAAAGTTTTATACTCTGATATTTTCTTTAAATCCAATTCTTCTTTGACCCTGAAGGCCTTGATTACCTTGCTAAGCTTGAACCTATTGCAGAATGCCGGAGATTCGCTGCCATGGAACTGAAGTATATCCAGCCTGCACAATCTGGCAATCCGCCTGATAGTTTTTTCCCGGGCATTAACGAATACGCCTATCTTTAAAATACTTTTCGGCAGTTCGCTGACGATCTTCTTTGCCTTCTGGGGGGTAAGGTAACGCGGGCTGTTTTTATAAAATATAAAGCCGATTGCATCACAACCTGCCCTTATCGCGCCTTGCGCATCCCCTAGATTAGTTATACCACAAATCTTAATCTTTACCATCCCATTATCTCTTCGATCTTCCTGCGCAAATCTCCGGCCCGCATAATGGTTTCTCCTACCAGAACCGCGCTCACTCCTAATATCTTTAAAAAAAGGACATCCTGGGAACTTTTAATCCCGCTCTCCACCACTACCACTTTATCTTTGGGGATTAAAGGGTAAAGCTTCTCGGTAATCTTAAAATCGACTTCTAAAGTATGCAGATCACGGTTATTTATGCCAATAAGCGGGACTTTCAGGTTTAAAATTTTCTTTAATTCTTTTTCAGTATGCGCCTCCACCAGATAATCCAACCCGAGCTCCTGGGCCAACTGCATTAATTCGCATAATTTTTCCCTGGTGAGCAGATCCGCAATCAAAAGGATGGCATCAGCGCCGAAAAAACGCGATTCATAGACCTGGTATGCCTCCAGGATAAAATCTTTTCTCAGTACCGGGGCCTGGGCTATCCTCTTGACTTCATTGATATAGGAGATATCGCCCCCGAAATAATCTTCTTCGGTCAACACCGAAATCGCCTGCACTCCAGCTTCCTGGTAAATCCCGGCTATTTTCTGCAGGTCAAAATCTTCCCGGATTACCCCTACTGACGGCGACTGCCTTTTGATTTCGGCGATCAACGAGATCTGCCGGGGCTTATTTATGGCTTCTATAAAAGGCCTGGCAGGGCTAAGCCCCTGCACTTTAGCCTTCAATTCTTCTTCGGGGAGATTCTGTTTTGCTAAAAGAATCCTCTCTTTTTTCTTCAGGACGATTTCTTTCAGGGTATCTGTTTTTTTCATTTGATTTGATTATGGGAAAATTTCTTCAGCAATTCCAACTTCTTTAATGCCTTGCCGGAATCTATAGACTTGACCGCAAGCTTAATCCCGTCTTTTATGGATGACACTTTATCCGCGGCATAAATTGCCGCGGCAGCATTCAAAACAACTATATCTCGCTTGGGGCCGGGTTTACCGTTTAAAACATCAAGCAGGATACCGGCATTTAAAGCGGCATCGCCGCCTTGTAAATCTTCCAGGCTGGCTTCTTTAAGCCCGAAATCCCGCGGGTTTATCTGGTAATTATTTATTTTGCCTTTATACAATTCAGAAACTGAAGTAGAAGTAGTAGTGGTTATCTCGTCCAGGCCGTCATGGCCATACACTATCAGTGCGTGCACAGTAGCCAAGTTTCCTAAGACGCGCGCCAAAATCTCCAGCCAACGGCTCTCATAGACGCCTATCAACTGATGGGTTGCGCCGGCAGGGTTACTTAACGGCCCCAGGACATTGAACATCGTCTTGGTGCCTATTTGCTTTCTCGCCGGCATGGCATACTTCATCGCCGGGTGCAAACTCTGGGCAAACAGGAAAGCGATGCCGATAGTATCCAGGCATTTCTCTATTTCTTGCGCAGACATATTTATATTAACGCCTAGTTTCTCCAATATATCCGCGCTCCCGCAACAGCTGGATACAGAACGGTTGCCATGTTTGGCTACGATAATTCCGCAGCCGCTGGCCACAAAAGCGACAATGGTCGAAATATTAAAAGTCCCTTTCTGGTCTGCTCCTGTGCCGCAGGTATCCAGGACTGTGCCTGCGTGCTTAATATTTATTTTGGTCACATAACGACGCATCACCGTGACCGCGGCAGTCAATTCTTCTATAGTCTCGCCTTTTTTGTTTAAAGCGGTCAAAAAATCGACTATCTGCGGAGTATCTATTTTCCCGGTCATGATCTCCTGGACAGCCGCGTACATCTGGTTCTTATCCAAGTTTGCGCCTTCGGATATTGTCTTTATCGCTTCTTTGATCATGGTTAATGTATATTATCGCTCAAAAAATTCGCCAGTATATCCTTACCTGCCTTGGTCAGGACAGATTCAGGATGAAACTGCACGCCCCACAAAGGATATTTTTTATGCTTTAAGCCCATGATCTCTTTCTCCTTTGTCCGGGCAGTAATCTCAAAACATTCAGGCAGGCCCTTTACTGACACAATCAAAGAATGATAACGCGTAGCCTCGAAAGGATTGGGGATACCTTTAAATATACCCTTCTGATTATGATAAATAAGGGAAGTCTTTCCGTGCATAAGTTTCCTGGCGCCGACAATCCTGCCTCCATAAACGTAACCGATTGCCTGATGCCCTAAGCATACGCCCAGGATGGGGATTGAACCGGCAAATTCTTTTATTACCTGACAGGAGATGCCGGCATTTTCCGGCCTTCCCGGCCCGGGGGAAATAACAATCCTGTCCGGCTTAAGTCTCCGGATCTTTTCTATGCTTATCTTATCATTCCTGAATACTTTGATATCCGCGCCCAGCGCCCCTAAATATTGCACCAGGTTATAAGTAAAAGAATCATAATTATCAATCATCAAGATCATTCTTTTTCCCTCCAAATCTTGGCACCTAACTTACCTAACTTCTCCTCGATATTCTCGTAACCCCGCTCTAAATGATAAATCCTGGATACAGAAGTCTTACCGCGGGCAGCCAGGCCTGCCAGGACAAGGCAGGCGGAAGCACGTAAGTCCGAAGCCATAACCGGCGCGCCGGATAATCCTTTTATGCCTTCCACTATCGCGTGCGGGCCTTCTCTCTGGATATGCGCCCCCATACGGTTAAGTTCCGCTACATGCATAAACCTGTCGGGATAAATCTTTTCGGTAATCACGCTTATGCCGGGGGTGACACTCATCAGGCTCATCATCTGCGCTTGCATATCGGTAGGAAAACCCGGATAAGGAAGAGTGGTAATATTTACAGCTTTTAATTTCTTGCTTCCTTTCACCCGCAGAGAACTATCGGCTTTGATTATATTGACAGCCCCTGCCTCTTCCAGTTTATCAATAAGAGCGCCCAGGTGCTCAAAGAAAACATTTTTTATGAGGATATCCCCGTGAGTGATCAACGAAGCGACCATCAATGTCCCGGCTTCTATCCTGTCCGGGATTACATTGTGGGTGGCGCCGTTCAAATATTTCACCCCTTCTATTTCTATAATAGGGGTGCCGTGGCCTTTTATCTTTGCCCCCATCTTGATCAGAAATTCCGCCAGGTCCGCGACTTCCGGCTCGCAGGCCGCGCATTCGATAACGGTCTTGCCGCTGGCTAATACCGCGGCCATCATCACGTTATCCGTGGCTAAAACCGACGAACCATACATTCCCCCCAGGTACATCCGGCTTCCCTTTAATTTAGCCGCTTTCGCCGAAACATAACCGCCCTCAATATCAACATCCGCGCCCAGGGCTTTTATGCCTTTAAGATGCAGGTCTACCGGACGTACACCGATAACGCAACCGCCGGGCAGAGAAACCTTGGCTTTTTTTAATTTTCCGAGCAAAGGCCCCAAAACGCAGAAAGAAGCACGCATCGTGGAAACAAGCTTATAATCCGCGATATAATTTGTGAATTTACCGCGGGTAACCGCAGCTACCCCTTTATCTAATTCAGCGTTCTTTCCCAAAGAACGCAAAATCTTTATCATGGAATTGGTATCGCGTAAATTAGGCACACCCTTGATAATACAAGGCTGATCCGTCAAAAGCGTTGCCGCTAGTATCGGCAAGGCCGCGTTCTTGGCCCCTGAAACGGTTACTTCGCCTTTAAGCTTTACCCCGCCCTCAATGACTAACTTGTCCATTTTACCTTTCTCTTCTCTGCAACTACAACCCTGTCTATATTATTATAATCCCGAATGGCTTCCAATACCCGAAAATTTCCACTGTTTTTAAAAATATCCGCTACCGCATCTTTTTGGTTATAACCTATCTCGGTAATCAATAATCCGTTTTCTTTTAAAAAATACGGTGCGCGGCCAGCCAATTTACGGTAATAGTCCAATCCATCTTTGCCGCCATCTAAAGCAATAACCGGCTCATGTTTTATCTCGGGCTGCAAATCCTTCAATTCCTGAGTCGGTATATAAGGAGGGTTGGAAACAATTATATCGTAACCGCCAGCCGTCTGGCAACTGCTAAATAAATCGCCCTGGGCAAAACTAATCCTATCAGCCACATCATTAAACAGGGAGTTATATTTGGCTATCTCTATCGCTTCTTTTGAAATATCTATTGCGGTTATATTTGAATCTTGTAATAATTTTGCCAAAGATACCGCGATATTACCGCTGCCGGTACCGATATCCATAATATTCAGCCCCCTGCCGCGAAACCCGAATTGCCGGCTGAATTTTAAAACAGCTTCAACCAGTATTTCTGTTTCCGGCCTGGGGATTAACACTCCGGGAGCTACTTTAAATTCCAGCCCCATAAATTCCGACTTTCCCAGTATATACTGGATAGGTTCTCCGGAAATCCTTCTTCGCAATACCGTAGACACCAGGGTTGATTTATCTTTATCAATAAGCGATTCGCTGTTTAAGTATAAAGACAACCTGTCGCATTTAAATATTTCGGTAAATAATAACTCCGCTTCAGTCATTTTTCTTCTCTTGGGCAGCTTTTATCAAAGCATCGGAAATCTCGTCTAAATCGCCTTCCAGTACGCCCTCTAAATTATGGGTAGTAAAATTTATACGGTGGTCGGTTATCCGGCGGTCGGGAAAATTATAAGTGCGGATCTTTTCGCTGCGGTCCCCTGTGCCGATCTGGATCTTCCTCGCCTCTGAAGCTCTTTTGGACCCTTCCTCTTCCCTGACGGCAAGTATCCGGGCGCGCAAAATCCTCAGGGCCTTGGTCTTATTTTTTAATTGTGAACGTTCATCCTGGCAGGCAACTACCGTCCCGGTCGGTATATGGGTGACTCTCACCGCGGAATCGGTCTTCTGCATATGCTGGCCGCCGGGGCCGCTAGACCTGTAAGTATCTATCCTCAAATCTTTAGGTTCGATCACTAATTCGACTTCCTCTGGCTCAGCCAATACCACAACCGATGCTGTAGAAGTATGGATCCTACCCTGGGCCTCTGTAGTAGGGACACGCTGGACACGGTGGACCCCGCTTTCAAACTTTAGCCTTTTATAGGCGTCCGGCCCTCTTAAACTGAATACCACTTCTTTGAAACCGCCTAATTCAGTAGGATTGGCTGCCATTGACTCACAAACCCAGCCTTTCCTGGCGGCGTATTTTGAATACATCCGGTAAAGGTCTCCGGCAAATGAAGCTGCCTCTAAGCCTCCGGTGCCCGGCCGTATCTCAACAATCATATTTTTTCCGGCGTCTTTATCCTCGCCGGCTAAAATATTTTTTAACTTCTCTTCCAGACCATTTTTTTTCTCTGCCAAATCCGATGATTCTTTCGCAGCCAGTTCCAGCCACTCTTTTTCATGTTTTTCTTTAAGTACAATCCCTAAATCTTCCAACTCCCTGGAAAGCTTTTTGTATTCACGAAAGAGGGTTACCGGGTTTTTTAAATCGGATAACTCCTTGGCGTATCTATTGTATTGCTCCCTGTCAGAAAGCGCGCCGCCAGAAGCCAAGAGATGCTCCAATTCCTGATAACGGGCTTCAATCTTTTCTAATTGCTCAAACATGAGATTTAACTTAAAAAGTTATTTCTTGGCATATTTCTTGATAAACTTATCCACGCGCCCGGCGGAATCCACGAATTTCTGCTTACCGGTGAAAAACGGGTGGCATTTCGAGCATATTTCAACCCTGATGTTCGGCTTAGTGGAACGGGTGTGTATTGTTTCCCCGCAGGCACAGACTATGGTGCTCTCTTTGTAACTTGGATGGATTTTTTCTTTCATTTTTTCTCCCTTTTATTGGTTCATGCTGTTTAAAAATTCTTCGTTGTTCTTGGTCTTAGAGAGCTTATCAATCAGGAGTTCCATTGCCTCCACGTTGCTGAGCTCATTTAATACCTTCCTCAATATCCAGATCTTCTGCAGATGCTCAGGCTTTACCAGCAATTCTTCGTGCCTGGTATTGGAACGCTTGATATCTATGGCCGGGTAAATCCTGCGCTGGAATAAATTCCTATCCAGCTGTAATTCCATGTTGCCTGTGCCCTTGAACTCTTCAAAGATAACTTCATCCATACGGCTGCCGGTATCAACCAGGGCAGTGGCGATGATAGTCAAACTTCCGCCCTCTTCAACCGCGCGGGCAGCGCCGAAAAATCTCTTAGGTTTCTGAAGGGCATTGGAATCTATACCGCCGGATAAAACTTTGCCGCTGTGCGGGACAACCGAGTTATATGCCCGGGCAAGGCGAGTGATGCTGTCTAAAAGTACGACCACATCCCTTTTGTGCTCGACCAGCCTCTTGGCTTTTTCCAAAACTATCTCGGCAACCTGCACGTGCCTTTCCGGAGGCTCGTCAAATGTGGACGATATTACTTCGCCCCTGACATTCCTCTGCATATCAGTGACTTCTTCCGGGCGCTCATCAATCAGAAGCACGATCAATATCACATCAGGATTATTGTTAGTTATGGAATTGGCGATCTTCTGTAACAACACCGTTTTCCCGCTGTAAGGCTGGGCCACGATCAATCCACGCTGGCCTTTTCCTATCGGAGTGAGCAAACCCATGACCCTCACTGATATTTCTTCCGGCTTGGTCTCCAGGATAAACGGCTGCCTGGGATATACCGGAGTGAGATTATCAAAAAGCACCTTCTCTTTTAACTCTTCGGGATTCTCAAAGTTGACCGCCTCCACTTTAAGCAGGGCAAAATATTTCTCACCTTCCTTAGGCGGACGGATCTGGCCGGAAACAGTATCCCCGGTCCTTAAATCAAATTTTCTTATCTGCGACGGGGATATATAAATATCGTCCGGGCAGGGTAAATAATTGTAATTCGGCGACCTTAGGAAGCCGAACCCTTCCGGAAGGATCTCCAGGATGCCCTCTCCGAACATCAGGCCTTCCTTTTCCGCCTGAGCCTGGAGTATCTTAAAGATCAAATCCTGTTTTTTGACTCCGCTTACGCCGTTTACGTTTAGTTCTTTGGCTAATTTGTTCAATTCCGTGATCTTCATTTCTTTTAGATTTTTGATATCTAATTTTTCCACAACATCCTCCTTATTCGCTCTGCCTGTATCCTTGTTTCTCCTATTGTGCCGCTGTTATCTATAATAAAATCAGCCAAACGCAACTTCGCGCTTTGCGGAATCTGTGATTTGATCCTTTCTGATATCTCCTCCCTGGAAAGCCCTGTTTTCTTACGGAGCCTTTTTCTCTGTTTAGCCCTGGATATCTTTATAACAACTATTTTATCCACCAGCGCTTTTAAACCAGACTCTATCAGCAGGGGGACATCTAAGACAAGGACTTTTGAACGCGAATCTCTTATCCGGCTTTTAATCGCTCTGGTCACGCCAGGATGAATAATGCTATTCAACTTCTTCAATAATTTCTTATTATTGAATACGATGCCGGCCAATTTCCTGCGGTCAATCGCCTTATTTTTACTGAGGATATCTTTGCCGAAAGCCCGGATTACCCTCTTATAGGCCCGGCTTCCGGAAGCCATGCTCTTACGCGCTAACTTATCAGCATCTACTATTTCTGCGCCGAAAGATTTAAAAATCCCAGCTACCGAAGTTTTACCACTGCCAAAACTTCCGGTAACCCCCAGAACAAGCTTTCTCTTGCCGGATAGATCCTTATTCGGATTGGGCCTTCGCATATAGCTGGATATACTTCTTAGCCGATTCCTCCCAGGAGAAATTAGCCTGCATGGCTTTCAACAAAAGTTCCTTCCATTTCTTCTTTGCCTGAAATGCTTTTATTGCCTGCTTCATAGTCATGACTAAATCTTCCTTGGAGTACTTATCAAAGATAAACCCGTTATCCTCGCTGACTGTATCCGCCAGGCCTCCAGTCTTAAATACTAACGGTATCGCACCGTACCTGAAACTTATCAATTGTCCCAAGCCGCAGGGCTCATACCTGGAAGGCATAAGGAAAATATCCGAGCCGGCATATATTTTATGCGCCAAGGCATCATCAAATTTTAAATTCAGGGATATTACATTGGGGTATTTTTTAACCATATCTTCCAGCAGCAGATGGTATTTTAAATCCCCTGTGCCTAAAATAACCAGCTGCAGGTTCATCTTGCAGATCTCTTCTATCCCCTGGGCCAGAATATCAAACCCTTTTTGTTCGGCTAAACGGGAGACTATCCCGAAAAGAGGGACGTCTTTTTTTAAAGGAAGCTTGCAGAGTTTCTGAAGGTCCTCTTTATCCGCGGCCTTGCCTTCGGGATCTTTAGAAGAAAAATTCTTGGCGATGAATTTGTCCGTCTCGGGATTCCAGATATCATAATCTAATCCGTTTAAAATGCCAAACACGGAAAAATGGCGTTTATTCAAAACGCCCTCTAAGCCAAAGCCGAATTCTTTGGTCTGTATCTCCTGGCTGTAGGTATGGCTGACCGTATTTATGATATTAGAAAAGACCATCCCGCCCTTGAGGACATTGATCTTGTCATAAAACTCCAGATGGTCAATATCAAACAAGGCCCAATCTAACCCCAGCCTGGGAAATTCATCTTTAGGGAAAAGGCCCTGGTAACCGATATTGTGAATAGTCAATATGGTCCTCATTTTCTTATAGAAGGGGTCATCGTTATAGAGCTCCTTGAGGTATACCGGAATCAGGGATGCCTGCCAATCATGCACATGGATGATATCGGCTTTAAAATTTATTTCTTTTAATAGATCCAGCGCCCTGCGGCTGTAAAAAGAAAACCTGTCCAGGTTGTCTTTGTAATCACCGGTTTTATCGCCGTAGAGGAAATCGCGGTTAAAAAATTCATCGTCCTCGATAAAATATACCTTGATATTTTTCCCGATATACGAATAAGAAATATCGTTTTTTAACCTGATGATCTTGAACTTGGAATCCTGTATCGCTTTATACCTGGGCATGATGATAATGACTTCTTGCCTCTCTTTTTCCAAAGCCAGCGGCAATGCCCCGACCACATCAGCTAAACCGCCTGTCTTAGCAAAAGGAACCACCTCCGAAGCGCACATTGCAATTCTCATTTTACCTCCTCCGTCTCTAGC
>Ga0247841_10006468_pt1 | contig 18038 bp, 7 predicted proteins | sample LaCruzMarch2015__2_FD_192410 | JGI IMG/M metagenome (GOLD analysis project Ga0247841, IMG submission 192410) | Freshwater microbial communities from meromictic Lake La Cruz, Castile-La Mancha, Spain - LaCruzMarch2015_18m | ecosystem: Environmental > Aquatic > Freshwater > Lake | place: Spain... | reverse complement strand
CAATTATCATGGGGATTTGATTGATAGATTTGGATATGATGTTGGTGGATGGGGCTTCGGTGACAACAATGTTAAATACAACTATAAATCAACAGCAACATTCTTTGTAAATTCATCGCTTTATCAGCAGATACAAGATATGTCATTGACTCTTGAACAGCAAATTCAGTTGATTGCACAATTACAAGCTGACACAGATGCAAAAGCAGACCTGCTCGCAAGTTTGAATTTAACAATAACTCAGCAAGCACAAGCAATTGCAAATCTTTCCGCCCAGCGTGACCAGCAGGCAATATATATTATGGCAATGAATGCAAGTATAAATGAACAAGCGCAAACAATAAATGCTCTTACAACTAATTTGAATGAACAGGCAGATATAATAGAAAACTTACAATTGACAGTAAATGAAAGAGCTGCATTGATTGAATCACTTACGACAAATGTGAATGACCAAGCTATAATAATTGCGCAATTAACTTTACAGCGTGACCAACAGGCGCAATATATCATGGCGCTCAATGCATCTAATCAGGAAAAAGCAATTATAATAAATCAGCTTACACAGAATATTTACGACCAAATAACAATAATTAATAGTCTTAATGCGACAGTCACAGACAAAGCACAAATGATTGCAGAACTAACTCAAAATATTAATGAGCAATCTCAGATTATCAATGGGCTTCAAATAAATCTTGAAGCAAAAGGAATACTTATATCGCAGCTTACAGCTGAAACAGAGGAGCAAGCAGAACTGATAAGACTTATGAGATTAAGTTTTGCAGACCAGGGTGTAATTCTCGATGCTTTGAATGCAACAATTCAGGATGACGGTCATCTGATTGCTGCTCTCACAATTAAGACAAATGAGCAGGCTCAGATAATAGCTGGAATGCAATTGACTACAGCAGAACAGGCGGCATTGATTGCTTCACTTACAAGCAATACAGCAGAACAAGCGGCACTGATAAATAGTTTGTATAGCAGATTACAGGATGAGGGAGCTATAATTGTTCAGATGAATTTATCAAACCAAGCACAAGCAGCTTTGATATTAACATTATCAAATAAGGTTACAGAACAAGGAACAATAATAACTGCTATGAATCTTAATGCAGTTCAGCAGGCATTGTTAATACAGCAATTAAATACATCAATACAGGGACAAGCTGCATTGATTTCTGCATTAAACTTGCAAGTTAGCGAGTCTGCAAGCATTATAGCATCAATGACATTGACTAATCAGCAACAGGCAGCGTTAATAGCAAATCTTACAAGTAGTGGATATGAACAAGGGCAATTAATAGCTGCTTTAAACAAGACGGTTAATGACCAGTTATTATTGATTCATGAGTTGACTGACCAGGTTGGCGGTGGTTTTATCACTCTTGAATCATTAAATTCACAGATATCAGCACAAGCGCAGGTCATAGCTGGATTAAATTTGAATCTTGCAGACGAGCAAGCAATTGTGGTTAGATTAACAGAAGAAAATATGGTTTTATCGTCACAATTGATATCAAAAGAACAAATGATTAATTCACTGCAGTCTGAAATTAATAATGCGAAATTCTATGAATCAATAAAGAATTATCTTATGATTGGTGGCGGTTTAGTAGTAGTTGTGCTCGGCATCATGGTAGTCAGTGGTAAGTTCAAGAAGTTCAAATTCAGGAGATAGTTTTCATGAAATTTATGAAATACAATGCTATAGCTTTCTTCTTTTTACTTACTCTAGGTATTGGATTTTCAACTACTCCTGTTATGAATACGTCGAGAATTATCCCAACGACGGCGTATGCAAATGATACACTTATTGGTTACTGTAATGCTACCGATGCAAACACGTCTCACAATTTAACATATGAATATGAATTGTATAAGAATGGAAGTTTGTTCAGTAATGGAACATCATTTTCAAGTTCTACATGTTATCAAGAACATGCAAATATAACAAACCAATCTGGTACTGATGGTAGTTGCAATTTAAATTATACTGGGACATATGCAAATGATTCTGGCTGGGAGTTTGGTGTCACAAAAACATTTCCGAATACAATTGATGGTAGTTGGTCCACTTATGGTTCAGGTCAAGGTGTGACCGCTTATGGTTGGGTTAATTACACTAAACCAACTATTTCAAATAGCAGTCAATTAAGTGCTTTATGGCAAATTAAAACTTATGAATCAGGAATGTTAAATGTATCTATTCCAACTAATTGCACTGAACAAAGTGTGCTGATATTGCAATTTCAGAGTAAAATAGAGGGCGGACTAGATGATGGAGTACTTTACTATTGTTACGATGGTTCTGGATGGTATAAAATTTACAATCAGACTACTTCACCATCATCTAATCGAGTCTATGAAGAAGGAATATTCTGGAACATAACTTCTGGAACATTTGCTCAAGGCATAGAGGTTAATACTACCCAAGTGCTATCTTCTAATCTAACAAAAGGACAGAACTGGACGCTTTCTTGCAGAGCATATGATGGTACAAATTATAGTTCTTGGCTTAATAGTTCAACACTGACAATAAGTAATTCTACACCAAATACAACATCTGCGAGAATTGCACCAACTACAGCTTATAGTAATGACACACTTATTGGTTACTGTAACGGTACATCAATGGATAATAGTAATCTCACATATGATTACAAGTGGTATCTAAATGGTTCTTTATACACTGGTGGTACGGGGCTTTGGTGTTACCAAGAAACAGCAACCACAGCAACTGCATGCGGTGGTGTCAATACAGGAACATATTCAAATACTGCTGGATGGTATGGTGCTGATTCTTTTAATGCTGTAATAGATGGAAACTGGTCTTCATATTCTAGGTCTAATACAAATAATGGTGGGTCATGTACATTTAATTCAACAGGATTTATTAATTATACTAAACCGACAGGTGCAACAAATCTATCTCTTTGGGAAATAAAGACTCAATTAGTTAATACTAATCTTTCAATTCCTGTTGCTTGTTGGAATGGAAATCAAAACACAATGATATTTAAAGTGAACAGTGGTTTCTGTGATATTCCAACAGGTTACTTTACAGAGTTATCTTGCTTTGATTCATCAAATTGGGTTGTTATGAACAAATCAAACAACAGCGCAGGATTAGACACAATGAATATTTACGAAGAAGCAATGCGCTGGAATATAGGAATTAATACGACTACACAAGCTACTGAAATTGGTCTCGGGACAATTTTAAGTTCAGCTCTAACGGTTGGTCAAAATTGGACCTTTTCATGCCAAGCGTCTGTTGGAACAGAATACGCATCTTGGGTGAATAGCTCTGTTAAAACAATCACTAAAATATTGCCACATGATGCAGCAATTGGAACAATTGTCAATTCTTCATTGCAGCATGCATTCTTAATTAATGCAAGTGCAATCAGTGAATATGGCGGAACCGATTTTGTTGCTTCGAATGTTTCTTCAACATTAGGAACGTGTTCTCCAGTATCAAATTCTACATCCGGAAATAATTTCTATATACAATATAATTGCTCAACCACTTCGCCTGGAGCAACTAATGTCACAATAGGTTTCACTGACAGTTCAAGTAATTATATTTCAGCTACTAATGAAAACAGTTATCCAGACCATGTTTCATCTCTTACTCCGCCATCAGTTATTACACCCATATATATTAATTCAACCGCTACATGCACAGCAGGAACATATGCTGATAGCGATGGGGAAATTGAAAATGTTTCGTCTAGAACATGGGCGTGGTATAAGAATGGCGCAATACAAGCAGGGCAGTCAGCAACAACTCTTGTATTAAGTGCAGTAACTGCCGTAAAGGGCGACAACATTTCATGTTGGGAAAATACTACTAATTCAACATGGATTGGTAGTTTTGCAAGCAACATGTCTTCAAATGTAACAGTAAGCAATTCTGTTCCAGTTAATGCAACAGTAGACACTTTTGTTGATGCAACTGCATCTCATTCATTTATAGTAAATGGAACTGTTGAAGATATTGACGGTGGGACAGATATCGTAACGACAAATGCATCAGCAACATTAGGAACATGCACACAAACATCAAATAACACAGCGAATAATTATTTCTATGTTACTTATAATTGCACAACAACTACACCTGGTGCAACAGTTGTTACTATTGGTTTTACTGACGGTGGGAGTGCTTATACAAGTGCTGCTGGTGCTTCACATGTATATCTTGACCATGGTGTAACTCTTGGCGCACCAACAATTACACCTGACCCAGCATATGTAAATACTTCATTAACTTGCAATGCTGGTGTGTGGACAGACGCAGATGGTGATACTGTTGGAACATATGCCTGGAAGTGGTTTAAAAACGGCAACCTTATAGCGGGGCAAACACTTTCAACACTTGGAACAGGCCAATTCTTAAAGTCAGATTCAATTGTTTGTGAGGAAACAGCGACAGCTACAACTTGGACAAATTCAACGAATGTGACAAATTCGTCTGCATTAGTTATATCTAATTCATTACCTGTAACTCAAAGTGTAAGAATAAATCCAAATACAACAGTCTATGCAAACAGCACAATTATGGGCTATTGCAATGCTTCAGATATCGATGGTGATGTACTTTCATATAATTACGAATGGTTTAAGAATGGAGCGTCAAATGCAAGTGGAAATCTTGGCAGTTTTGCACAAGGATTAGAAATAAATGTTGCTAACAAAACAGGAATGACTAAAGGGCAGAATTGGTCATTTAGTTGTTCTGGATACGATGGAGCTTCAAGTACAACATTATATACTAGCAATGTCACAATAAGTAATAGTGCTCCATATATTTCAACTCAGACGATGTTTGCAAATGATTCTGCAAGTCATTCATTTATTGTATCTGCGGTTGTTACTGATGTAGATGGTGGTTCTGATATAGTTGCGGATAACATAAGTTCAACGCTTGGAACGTGCACTAAGGTTGCAAATGTTACTGCTGGCAATACATTTAATCAAAGTTGGAACTGTTCATCTACATCTTCTGGTTCAACTAATATAGTTATTGGTTTTACTGATGCGTCTGGTTCATATATTGGAACAACTCTTAAAAGCAATTCATATCCAAATAATATACCGTCAGTAACAATTTCTGCTGCATCGAATGGCTCAGCTGGCCATTATTTCAGTTATACAACAAATATTTCTGATTTAGATGGTTTGACTGATTTAAACTATACAAGAAGTTCTACTCTCGGAACATGCTCTCATGTTTCTAATACAACAAATTCAACTCATATTAGCATTATTATGAATTGCACAAGCACATCACCTGGAAGTTCAATTGTTAAAACAAATGCAACCGATTTATTTGGTATTACTAGTCAGGCAAACTTTACTAATGCATATCCAAATAATAATCCATCTTTAACAGTACCGTCAATAGACCCGGCGAGCCCATCAGTTTCTTCAACATTGACTTGTGTGAATGGTTCATTAATTGATGTAGATGGTGATACTGAGAACACAACTGCTAGAACTTGGAAGTGGTATCAAAATAATTCTCTTATCGCAGGTCAAACATCAAGCACTTTAGCGAACACTTCATTCGGAAACAGTGATATAATAAATTGTGAGGAAACTACTACAAATTCAACTTGGAGTGGGTCAGCAACTAATAATTCTTCACAAGTAATAATACATGGAAATTCACCAGTGATTAACTTGAATGCGATTTACAATTCATCTGGAGCAACTGGAACAACATTCTATGCAAATAATCAGCTTTACGGCTATATAAATGTTTCTGATTTCCAGGCGATAAATATTACATCGAAGTGGTTTAGAAATGGTGTTGCGAACAATACAAATTCATTAGACGGTGCCACACCAAATACATTGATTAATATTGATAATATTTTTGCTTCAGACGTCACTAAAGGCGTCAATTGGACGCTGGAGATAACGGTAGCAGGATTATACGGAAATACATCTAGTAACAGCACAATGCGAACCATTAGCAATTCTGCTCCAGTTAATGCAACAATTGCAAATATAACAAATGCGACTGTAACCGGTCATTGGTTCACATTTAATGCGACTGTTGGTGATAATGACGGAGGCGCAGATATTTCTTCATGGTATGTAACTGTTTCGTCTGGTGCGTGTGTAGTTGTGTCTAATACAACAACTGGAGTAGAAAAAAGTGTAGCTTACAATTGCACAGGTACAACTGGCAGTACAAGTTTCAATGTCACATTTACAGATGCATCTGGTGCTTCGGTGAAAACAGCAACATATAGCAATTCATATCCAAATCATGCACCAAGCACAACCGTACCAACAATAACACCTGCGACTGCATACAAATCTAATACTTTAACTTGCAATGCTGGAACATTCTCTGACCCAGACTCTGATACAGCTGGAACTCATACTTGGAAATGGTTCAATGATTCTGGATTGATAGCTGGCCAAACTGCAAGCACATTAGCAAGCACTTATTTCAACAAAGGGAGCAATGTAACATGCGAGCAAACACCAGTCGACCAGTATAGTCTTTCAGGAGATGCAAATAATTCAACTGCTAAATTAATTTCAAATTCAGCACCTACAATTTCAAGCAATATTACAATAACAAATGCATCGACATCGCATTCATTTACAGCAACTGCGATAGCAACAGATGCAGATGGCGGAGCAGACATAGTATCTGTATTTATTACAAACTCATCTGGTTCGTGTGTTCAAACATCTAATACGACTGGAAGTTCAACATTCTCAGTCACATACAATTGTTCAGCAACATCACCATCTACACCAGTAATAAATATCACTTTCAATGATTCTTCTGGTTCATCAGTCACGACCCCGTCTGTAACTAATGCGTTTATAGACCATGCTCCCAATCTAACGGGTGTAAATATAACTCCGGCGGTAGCATATACAAACAGCCTTCTAACCTGTAATCCAGGCGTTTTCGCCGACGCTGATAGTGACACAGAAAATACCAGTGCTCGCACCTGGAAGTGGTTCAATGGAAGTTCAGCAATTGCTGGACAAACGGCAGCAACTCTCGCTAGTACAAACTTTGTCCAGGGCGATTCAATAAAATGTGAAGAAACAACTACAAATACAACATGGACAGCAACAACGAGTAAAAATTCATCAGCAGTCGTGATTGGAAATGCGCTGTCAATAACGTCTGCAACAATTTATAATGCTTCGAGCGGTTCTGGAACTCTATTCTATGTGAATTATACCTTATATGGATTTACATATGTAACAGATATAGTTGTAGTGAATGTTTCTGGAAAGTGGTATAAAAATGGAATAAATACAAAGAACTTTTCAATTACAGATATGGCTGCAAATGTTAGTGTGAATGTAGATAATTATACAGATGCAGTTGCCAAAGGCGACAATATGACTCTTGAAATAACAGCAACTGGGTCAGCACCAGCAACCGCATTAAATAGCAGTGTGAGAACAATATCAAATTCAATTCCAGTTGTAAATGTTTCATTAGCATTTACAAATTCAACATCAATTCATTCTTTCAACGCAACGGCAACAGTTACTGATGCAGATGGTAAAACAGATATTGTTGCTACAAATATTTCAACGTCATATGGAACTTGCACATATTTGACTAACAGTTCATCTGGGTATAACTTCAATGCAACATATAATTGCACATCTACAAAACAAGGTTCATCTAATATTACCATTGGATTTACAGATTCGTCTGGTGCATATGTGCAGTCATCAGCTAGTAATTCATATCCAGCGACACCAGCATTAACTGTTCCAATAGTGACGCCAACTAATCCAACAGTTGAAAGTGCTTTGAATTGTACCGATGGAAATTATTCAGACGCTGGCGGTTCAACTGAAAATACAACTAACAGGTCATGGATATGGTATAAGAATGGAGCAGCATTAAATGCTACATCAGAAACAATAACTCTTGAAACTTATAATATTACAAAAGGTTCAAATATGTCATGCAAGAAAACAACGTCTGGGCTTAATTGGACTTCATTCCAAGTTTCTAATATGTCAGCAAATGTTACAGTAAATAATACACCGCCTGTCCCAGCATTACCAATTAGCACATACACAGCATCTGACAACATTAAAGTAAATTGTTCGGCAACTGATGTCAATGGTGGAGCAGATATTGTGAGTGTAACTGCTGTTCCCACAAATGGAACAGCCGCACAATTAGAAAATGGTTCGTCTGGAAATTCATTCTGGGCATCATGGAATATAACAGGATTATTTTCATCACAGTCGATAAATGTAACCTGCTCATTTAATGACACTGATGGCGGATATGCAACATCATCAATTGCTTCATTTACAACAACGAATGGAGACTCGTATGGAACAGAAACACAATCTGGAAATGCATATATCAATTCAACAATTAAGTGGGTGCAATCTTATACAACAGTTGGTGCGGTGCATGCGTGTTCATATATGCCAATTCACTCAGATTTCACAACAGCAACAAATGCTTCAGTCATGGATAATACGTCTGCAAATATTACATCTACAACCAATGCTAGTGGCATATTCTGGAGTTGCAGTGGGGTGAATTCACCTTATATTTTGACGTTCTATACAAACCCGGTGATTGTTAATTCAACTAATGTATCCGGCGGGCTCGGCAATAATCAAATGGAATATAAAATACAGCCAAACACAACTCTTGGATTTTCGCTTGATTTCAGATTTTCATTTGGACACGACACAACAAACAGAAAATTATGGAAGTGCATCTTAAACAACTTTACAACTTGTGATTCTGGAGATGCGTCATTATGGACACAGCAGTCATATACAGAAACAGACATGAATACTTCATATCTTGGGTCTAAAGTGTTTTCATTATTATATCCAGAAATGATGTATGTGACTACAAATGATGGTTCAGGCGGAAGTGGTCCAGTTGCTGGTGGCGGCGGTGGAACTACAATAGTTTATCCGGACCAGAATCAAAGCAACATCATATCTGGTTCTAATCCAAAGGCATTTGAAATATTTAATGACATCGGAAACTTCATTGGAAACATATACAAATGGTTTAAGGATGAATCACCATTAGGTTTAGCATGGTTCTGGCTACCGATTGCATTATTCACAGTAGGTGCAATATTTAAGCTTCAAAGCAAGAAAATACAAGACAAAGCATTGGGCAGTGTATTCTTTGTCTTGGCAGCTTTGTTGTTTATAGTATTCGTTGGGGTGAGCATATGAAGATAGGGACAAAAGCAATAATTGGAGCATTTATGCTTCTTGTATTAACAGGAAGCACCTTTGCTCAGACGGTATTGGTTGGAAGCATTTGGGGTGGAAAGAATTGGCACCAAGTCTATATTGATGACACTGGCTTTCTTACTGTTCCAACACCACGTGGAACAATTGCTTTGGCGTATGGAACTTATACGATTAGAAGTGATAATTCTCCTGGATATATCACGCTTATGAAACAAGATTGGGGAACAATGGCAAGGGTATTAGCTCATGAAATATGTCACGCTCGCCAACAAGATGCTGGAAAACCACAATCAGAAAAAGGTTGCAATTAAAAAAGGTGTTATATATGATTAACTTTAGAAAATTTGGAATTGTTGCAATTTTCGCGCTTAGTTTAGTAGGAATGGTTAGTGCATTAAATGAGCCAGTTGTCAATTCCTCCACTATCCTTCCTTCTCCTGCTTACGCCAACACAACATTAATCGGATGGTGCAATGCAACGACAGGAGATGCCGCAAATGTGACTTATAACTACACGTGGTTCAAGAATGGGGTGAATAGCAGTTCAGGTCAAACTCCGTCAGATTTTGTTATTTCAATAGACATCAATACAACAGTAGCATCTAATTTAACTAATTTCCCAGCTAAAGTTAGTTTAAACACAAGTAATTCAACTTTGTGGAATACAACAACTTGCACGAATGTTATATTCAAAGACGCTTCAAACAATACATTAAATTATGAATTAGACAGTTCATCTCCAATTTTTTGTGGCAACACAACAAACAATGCAACATTCTGGGTGTTAGGAAATTATACTGGCAATGCATTAACTAGAATTTATGCGAATTTAGGAAATATACAAATAATTAATAAAGAAAACAGAACAAACGTGTGGTTTGAATATACTGCTGTTCTACACGGAAACAATTTAAGTGAATCTACTGACAAATTTAATTTTTCAAGTGCAGGTGGAGAAATAAGTTATACTACTGACTCATTAAGATGCAAAACGGGTTCTTGTTTTTCTTTTCCGAATGCGAGTGTATATTTAAATGCAGCTTGCAGCAATGCTTTACCACAAGGAAACAATAAAAGTACATCTACAGCATGGGCATATCGATATAATAATACAGGAGCTACATATGTTTTTGGTTTTGGGCACACAGGAACAATTGGCCAAGGAAGAAGTTTAGGAGAATATGGAGTAGATGTTGAAGCACCAACTTTAAATAATTCTGTAGTTTTTGAAACATATGGCAGCAATCCAAGGAATGTGCTTCAAGACGCTTCTCCAAAAAATATACCATATTTTTATGCAGGAATATATAATGGGACGCACATAATTGCATCAAATGGAACTGCATTTTCTTCACTTGCTAGCGCACATCAAATAGGTGCATGTTCATTTTTTAGAGTTGGAGTTGCGTATAATGATTTTGCAAATGGATGGGGGAAATATTCTACGAATAATACTATTGATGAAGTTAGACTAACTAATGTTAGTCGTTCAAATGATTGGATTACAGCTGAATACTCACAATTTTCAATTACTGGAGCAGTCGAGAAATCTATTGGAGTTTCACAAGGTGTTGATACTAATATAGATAGTATCTCCAGCTCATCATTAGCAGTTGGTCAAAACTGGACTTTACAATGTCTTGCTTATAATGCAAATGGTGCAAGTTCAGCTTTAAATAGTAGTGTTTTGACAATTTCAAGTAGAGCTGGGTTTGAGGGGTGTGGCAATCTTTCAACAGCAGGTGCTACGTATAGTTTGTTGAATGATGTGTCTTCTCCTGGAGCAACTTGCTTTACTTCAAATGAATCGAACATTACTCTTAATTGTAATGGTTTTACTATTACTGGAACAGGAACTGGTAATGGATTTACTTCAACAGCAGCAAATCAAACTGTTAAAAATTGTATTTTCAACACATTTACAACAGGTATATCTTTAACAGGGATTAATGGTGTCATTTTGAACAACACTGTGATAAATTTGAGCAATTATGGTATGAGTATTACAGGAGCAGGTTCGTCAATAACAAATAATTCGGTTTATAACTCTACGTGGGGAGCGATGACAATTGGAAGCACTATAGATGTTATAAATAATCTTATAAACAATGCTACGACATCATTTACTGGTATATCTGCTAATGGAAAATCAAATGTTTTAATAGATTGTATGGGAAAACAATGGACTGGCAATTCGGGAACATCAAAAGCATTTTATCATAAAAATGGTAATAATGTTACTATAAAAAATTGTAATATATCAAATTTCAACATTGGTATTAGTGTGACAGAGTCTTCAAATAGCAACTTTTATTTAAATAATACTATATCAACTGTTTCTGATGCATTTCTATCAACAAATGGACCAGGTTCAAACACTATTGCAAATAGCACATTTACATCTGTTTCAGGTAATGGTGTAGATTTCAGCACAAATTCTGGTAATTCAAATGTGGTTTCTGATTGCAATATTACTGCTGGTGGAACATATGGGCTAAGACTTTCTGCAATATCAACACAAAGTTTGCGAAATAGAGTTATTGTTGGTAGTTCTAGCACAGCTGTAATAACAGCAAATCAAAATGTTATTATAAATAGGACATATGCTTCAGGAGGAATAGGGTTCGATTTAAGCGGTCCAAATATAATGCTTGATTTATCTAATGCAACATCAAATGGAACGTATGGAATTAAACTCAGTGGAACTGACCATATGCATATAACTAATAGCATTGGCAATGCTACAACAAATGGTGCTGGTATATATTCTGCAATAACTGATGCTACAACACAAACAGATATTTTAAGGTCGATTGGACAAAGTAACACAGGAATTGGTATTTCATTGTCTGGTGTTAAGAAAATGGTTGTTGCGAATTCAACAAGTATTTCTACATCAGCAACAAGTGTATCAATTGCAACAACATCAGGAGTATCATTTATAAATAATTCAATAAGTGCAACATCAGGAGCTGCTTTAACTATTGCTGCAACATCAGGAGCAAATACATTTATGCTGAACAACTTTACTACAACTACAGGAGTTTATGTTAGTGATTTAAACGGTACGAACAATTACAATGGAACATATGCGACTCTCAACCAAGGTAACATTTATGGCAACGTAATTAACGGCAGCATTTCAGTTAAAGGCACAGTTAATTCATCATTAACAGGTCTTTACATTGGTTCAGTTGGAGCAGGAGTGCCATATTCAAATTCGACGTCTGGAGGCAAGTTCTCGTGCAACTTTGCAGGCTGTGCTGATTATGCACCTCTCACAAACGACAGTCGTACAAACACCGCTCCCACTATTACAGCAATCACCACCGGACCAGCTGGAGCAACTCAACTTTCAACATTGGCTTGCACGGTCACAGCAACTGACCCAGAACAAGCTACTACAAATGTTACAATAAGCTGGTTCAAGAATGGAGCAAATGTAACTGCACTTGCAACAACATACACTGGTCTCGCAAATAATACAGCTACCGTTGTCTCCAATGTGACTTCTGGCAATCTCACAGGTGCAGAAAACTGGTCTTGTTCAGCTGCGGTATTCGATGGAGTAGCATATTCAAGCTTTAATTCATCGACCAATCTTACCTTGGGAACAGCACCTGTTGCTACTTGGGTTTCACAAACGCCTGCCGACGTGTCTTCAACGAATGTAGTTGACACTGCATTAAATATTCAATACACAATAATTGGAGATGGGATAATAAATGCAACAGCTTTACTCTGGTCAAAAGTTAATTCAACCACAAACCCATGTACAGCAATCATCAATGGTACTTGTGAAGACATTTTTGAAAGTGATGTCGTCACAAGTTCTTCTGGTTCAACAATGAACTTTTCATTGTATGATAATGAAATCTATCCTCATGTGGAGAATTATGGAGACACACTTTTTAGAACAATCGTTCATAATAAAACTACTTTATCAAATGCTAACAGCTACTATGCCACAGAATACATAAATGTTAGCAACACGACACAATATACCTTCTATGAACAGATGTTTAATTCAACTACAGCAACCGGTGTCAGAGTATATGCTTGCAACCAATCATATGCTTTCTCTAATGCCCCAGGAGGCAATTCAAATTGTGTTCAAATTGCTTCGAAGATAGCAAATGCTGGTTATGACCACTGCCACGGAACAGCAAATCAATCATGTCACCAAGTTATGACAATGGCAATTAATACTACAACTGGTACAATCGGTGGTTCTGCAGTAAAAGTGACTCCTAAAATGTATTTCATACTTCGTGGAAATGTTGGTGCCACAATCAATATTTGGCAAATTGGTGTCACTGTAAGAGTTGGTGCAACAAAGCTATCTACAAATAGTGGCAATGCATGGACCAACCAAACAGTTATTGATGACGGACACCTTCACCAATACACAGGCAATGACACACTGTATTACTATGCTTGTGCAAACAATACTGCAAACTGTTCTTCTGTCAAAACAGATTTGATTGAATTGGGTGGGATGGCTCCTGAGCCCTCAAGTGTCTATTCGCCAACCACTAGCAATTATTCAAAGAGGTCGCTCATTCCAATAAACTACACAGCAGCAATGTCACCCAATGGCTACCCAATAGTTTATTACAATATAACATATGCTGACGAGAATGGAACATTGATTGCAGTGATACAAGGCAACAACTCAGTTAATCTCAACTATGGTTGGAATGCTTCTGCCATAGTTGCAGGCAATTACATTGTGAAGGTAGAAGCATACGACAACAATTCACTGTCTGCTCGTGGCACATCAGAAATATTCACTCTTAGAGAAGACCTAATTGAAAATGCTACCGTCAGCAACTTTGTCAATGCTACGACTTCCCACAGCTTCCTCGTTAATGGTAGTGTTGATAATGCTGACGGGGCAACTCTTGTAATGTCAAATGTTAGTTCAACACTTGGAACATGTGTGCAGGTCTCTAATGATACCAGTGGGGCAAGGTTCAATATTCAATATAACTGCATCTCAACTACCCCTGGAAGCACAACTATCACCATTGGTTTCAATAACAGCTTTGGAACATACACTAGTGCAAATGCAGCAAATAGTTACCCAGACCACGCGGCATCACTTGGTGCTCCAACCATTACACCCGCAACTGCATATATTACAACAGCATTAACTTGCAACGCTGGTGTATTTAGTGATATAGACAGCGACACTGAAAATGTTGGTGCTAGAACATGGAAGTGGTTTAAGAACAGTGTAGAGATGGGTGGGGAAACAACTGATACTCTTGCTATTGGTAACTTTGTCAAAGGAGACTCTATAATATGTGAGGAGACGGCTGTTGCAACAATTTGGACTACATCAACAGCAACAACAAATTCAACAGCGAAGGTAATAACTAATACTGCACCAACAAGTGGAACTGTTGATACCTTTGTTGATGGAGCAACAACTCATTCATTCACCGTCAATGGAAGTGTGACAGACGCTGACGGTGGAACTGATATTATTACCACAAATGTAAGTTCAACATTAGGCACTTGCACATATGTGTCTAATACCACAGATGGAACAACATTTAGAGTTCTCTATAACTGTGTTTCAACTACACCTGGAAGTGCTGTTGTAACGATTGGCTTTACGGATGCAAGTGCAGCATACACAGACAGTGTATCTGCTTCACATGCTTATCCAGACCACATGCCAGCAATAACCACAACGTCTGTTTCAACTCCACTATACATTAATTCAACAGCAACGTGCACTGAAGGAATGTGGTCTGACCCAGACTCGGATACTGAAAATGTTGCAGTACGTCAGTGGTTCTGGTACAAGAATGGTGCATTGGAAGCTGGTTGTTCTGCTTCAACTTGTCTATTGAGTGCAATAACTGCAGTCAAGGGAGACAACATTGCTTGTGGTGAAAATGCTACTGCCACAACTTGGACTGTTTCGACTGCATACAACATATCTACAAATGTGTCAGTTAGCAATTCACTGCCTTACAATGCTTCAGTTGGAAGCTTTGTAGATACTGCTGTCGGTCACTTCTTCACAGTCAATGGAAGTGTGACAGACCAGGATGGAGGCACGGATATTGTTGCAACCAACATTAGTTCTACACTTGGAACTTGCACCTATGTGTCTAATTCAACCTCTGGTGTAACCTTCAATGTAATGTATAACTGCACATCTACTACACCGGGCAATACAACAATCGTAATAGGCTTTACGGATGCTTCTGCTGAATACACGGACGCAACTGGAGCAACTCATGCATATCCTGACCATATGCCTGTATTGACAGTTCCAACGATTGCTTTACCGTTGTATGCAAATTCAACGGCGACTTGCACCAATGGTTCATTTAGTGACATTGACGGCGACACCGAGAACACCACTACAAGAACATGGAAGTGGTATCACAATGGTGTAGAGGAAGTCAATCAAACTAACTCCACATTTGTACTTAGTGCTGGTGGAGTATTGAAGAATCATAATGTTAGTTGTTATGAAAGAGTTATTGCTAATACTTGGACAGTTTCAATAGCAGAGAATTATTCAATAAATGCAACAGTTGAGAATTCTGTTCCAAGTATTCCAAATCAGACCGGTCCAATAAATGAAACGATATTATACACACCAACAGCAAATATGACTTGGAATGCATCGTCTGATATAGACAATGACACGCTTAATTATACAATTTGTTATGGTGTAACAAATGCAACAAGCACTTGTCTTAATACGTCTGAAACATGGCAGAATTTGACGATGACTTCCAATCTTACTTACTATTGGAAAGTTAGAAGCTGTGACGGAACCAATTGCTCAGCTTATTCGCCAATACACACCTTTAACAGCACCTATGCACCAATATTATCGTCAATTGCTACATATCCACAACCGTTTATTTACGGCGACTTTATTGGTTGTACATATACAATAACCTCTGAAATGCCAACCGCAAATGTAACACTTTGGCTGGAGAAAGGTGATGGGGAGTTGCCAGTTTCTGGAATACACAACTATTCCGATATTGCAACAAATACAACATACACTTATGGTTCAATGTTGCCATCAACAGACTTTACACCAGGACAATATTGGAGATGTGGAATAAATGCATCAAGTGTTTTCAATACAACTAGTTATTCAAACTACTATGGTCTTGATATAACAGTGATAGTGACACCTCCAGGTGGTGGTGGAAGTTCTGGTGGAGCACCGCCTGTTACAAATGTTACTGCAAATGCATCGACAAATGTGACCGCACCGCCAGTTGATACGACACAATATACCTCATCATTATTCGGTGTCAAATTTAAAGTTTCTGACATAACCAAGATGGTATATAGTGGAATACAAGTTGGGCATGTAATAATAATGTTGCTGCTGTTGTCCACGTTGTTAATTGGTCGCATATTAAAAGCAATTGGAATAGATGAACAATTAGCTGGAACAATTTCAATACTCTATATAGCTGTTGCAATTGTTCTAGTGATAATAGTTGGAACAGTAGTCACGTGGAAGTTTGTTTAATGGTGAAAATATGAATGGACGACAGCATTTGATAGCGTCATCAATAATGATTACATTATTGATTTTATTAATGCCGCTAGATGATTGGCTAACACAAAAACAACAAATAGTGTTGTTCTTTTCCATGTTAGTATTTTCATCATTGATAACTCCAGATGTGGATTTGAAGATACCATTAGTTCCGCACCGTGGTCCAACACATAACCCGACTTCGATAGTCGTGTTATTTGTTTTAGTCAGCATAGTCGGATGGTTTGCTTTGACATATATGAAATTGAATGAGTATGCAAATTATATTCCATATTTTGGATTGGGGGCAATTGTTGGTTGGTTATTGCATGTAATTCAAGATAAATTCTTTCCAAAACATCAAGCATTTGTTTGGCTAATATTGTTTTTGTTTGCAGTTGTCGCATTTGTAATATCAAAATGAATACATAGCTTTATATACTTTAAGGTTTAAATAAACATATAAGGTTGGTTCATATGGCAGATAGGCAAATAATAAGGGATTTGATTAAAAAGTATGCTATCGTCTTAAAGTATGGCGATGGTAGCATACTTGAACCAAAGATTGACTGGAAAACATGGGGAAATTATCCAGCAAGACTTGAAATGGGCTATATATTTGAGTTCGAAGGAGAGTTTGTAGATAAAATTACAACTCTGGAAGCAAGAGTGTTAGCTATGCACGAAATTGCACACTTCAATGCTCTGAATGCAAAAGGAAGTGAAGTTGGATATGCAGAGCATGGACACCCAGTTAATGAGTTGCAGATGTATGATATGATTAAAAAAGAACACATTCCTTTTGAAGAAGTAAATGCATCGATAGAAAGCATTCACAGAAAATGGGCACAGTATTATAGAAGGTGATTACATGAATATATATCGTGTAACAATGCATTTAAAAGGACGGTCTGATAGTAGAATTTTTCTTAAAGTTGTCGCATGGAATGCAAAAGCTGCTGAAACAATAGCGAAACAACATGTAATACAGTATTATCAAAATACACCTTGGGTCTTTATGTATGCAGCAAAGATGAAGGAATTGAAGAAATCGCCAAAATATCAAAGAATTTTAAGTGAAAAAGTAAAGTTGAGGTAATAATATGGACAAAAAGTCTTTAATAGTTGGTGCAATTATAGGTTTTTCAATAGCATTTATTTGTTATGCATTTGCGTTAATGATGATAGTAGTGAGGTGAGTCGAATGGCACGACATTTACGAGAAAATTTCTGGGAAGTTAAAAGAAAT
>Ga0247841_10006467_pt1 | contig 18039 bp, 11 predicted proteins | sample LaCruzMarch2015__2_FD_192410 | JGI IMG/M metagenome (GOLD analysis project Ga0247841, IMG submission 192410) | Freshwater microbial communities from meromictic Lake La Cruz, Castile-La Mancha, Spain - LaCruzMarch2015_18m | ecosystem: Environmental > Aquatic > Freshwater > Lake | place: Spain... | reverse complement strand
CGCCACCATCACGCGGCGCTTCGGCGGCACCGGGCTGGGCCTGACCATCAGTAAGCACCTGGTGGAGTTGATGGGCGGGACCTTCGGCTGCGAGAGCACACTCGGGGTCGGCAGCCGCTTCTGGTTCGAGCTGTCCTGCGCACGGGCCGCCGGGGAGGAGTCCCGCGCGCTCCCGGCGACGCCGGCCGCGGACCGGACCGGGCCCCGCCTGCACGGGTTGCACTACCTGGTGGTGGACGACAGCGACATGAACCGGGACCTGCTCGAACGGGCGCTCGGGCGGGAGGGCGCCCGCGTCACCCTGGCCGCCGACGGTCACCAGGCCCTGGAGCAACTGCGCACCCAACCCAACGGCTTCGCCGCCGTCCTCATGGACATTCAGATGCCGGTGATGGACGGACTGGCCGCGACCCGCGCGATCCGCGACGAACTCGCCTTGCCCGACCTGCCGGTGATCGCCGTCTCGGCCGCGGTGCTGGCCGAACAGCAGCAGGCGGCGCGCGCCGCCGGGGTCGATGACTTCCTGACCAAGCCGATCGACCTGGAGGAATTGGTCGCGGTCCTGCGGCGCTGGGGCGAGCCACGGCCGGTGGCGGCGGTGCCGGCACCGGCCCCCGCGCCACCCGGGGACCCGGGCGCCGCAGCCCCGGCGGAGTTTCCCGCCATCCCCGGCCTCGACACCCGCGGGGCGGCCGTCTTGCTCGGCCACGACCCGACCTTCTTTCTCAGTTTGGTGCGCCGGTTTGCCGCCCGCTTCGGCGTGGAGACGCGCCAAATCCGCGATGACCTGGCGCATGGTCAGGGGTCCGCGGCCGCCCGTCGGCTGCACGCGCTGCGCGGAATCGCGGGCAACATCGGCGCCCGCGACCTGGCGGCAACGGCCTTGGCGCTGGAACTGGGCATCGGCGCGGGGGGCCCCGAGGTCGCGGGCCTGCTCGCGCAGTTCGAGGCGCAACTCCACGCCCTGCTGGCCGCCCTGAATCCCTGGCTGAAAACCCCGCCCCCGGGGGCCGCGGACCCGGACGGCGCCGCACCGCTCGACCCGGCGGCGCTCGCGGCCCTGTGCGCCGCCCTGCGGCGCCGTGACCTGGCGGCCCGGGACCTGTTCAGCGAACTGCGGCCGGTCCTGACCAGGCACCATGGGGAGGCGGCGACCCAGGCCCTGGCGGAGTTGATCCAGACCCTGCGCTTCGATGCCGCACTGGCCCAACTGGAACCCGATCCGCAGCAGTAAACTGCTTGATTTTGCACCCGGGGCGACGGGCGCTCTGTGCGCCGCCGAGGCCAGGCCGCCGCCGTAAGGTAAATTATTGTAAATAAGGGACTTAATCGCAGGACAACAGGCCCGCGCGAAGCGGGGCCCCGGACTATTGGACGTATAATTGCGCAAGATCCTGTTGCTTCTGCTTATTCCCCCAGCGGGTGGCGCGTCTTTCGATGCCTGGCGTGCGAGCCGCGGCTCGTCGCTCTGAGGCGAGGCCTCGCGGGCACCGGAAGGCAGACCAATGAGGCCTTGAACATGTCTGAAAACGGCACGGCACGTATCCTGATCATCGACGATGAGCCCATGGGCATCGAGATCATCGCCCGGGCGCTCGCCCCGGACTATGCCTGCGAGTTCGCCCTGTCCGGGCCCGAGGCCCTGGCGCGACTGGGAACGGGGGAACTGCCGGCCCTGATCCTGCTCGACGTCATGATGCCGGGCATGGACGGCTTCCAACTGTGCCGGTGGCTCAAGGCCGAGCCCGCCACCCGGGAAATTCCCGTGATCTTCATCACGGCGGCCCAGAACAGCGAGAGCGAGACCAGCGCCCTGCTGGCCGGCGCGGCGGACTTCATCAACAAGCCGGTCAACCCCCAGGTGCTGCGGCTGCGCGTGGGGATGCAGATCCTCCTGCGGGAGCGCGAACAGACCTTACGCCGGCTCAACGCCGGGCTGGAGCAACGCGTGAGCGAACGCACCCAGGCGCTGCGCGAGAGCCTGACCCAGGTCGAGGCGGCCAATCGGGCCAAGGATCGGTTCCTGGCCAACATGAGTGTCGAGCTGCGGACCCCACTCAACGGCATCGTCGGCCTGCTCGGGCTCCTGCACCAGGAGGAAACCGATGCGGACAAACAGGAGCGGCTCGCTGGCGTACTGGATATCGCCGCGGCCCTGTCCCGGCTGTTCGGCGACATTCTGGAGATCTCCTCCTTCGAGACCAACCAGGTGCTGCTCAATCCGCACGAATTCGCGCCGGACGACCTCTATCGCCGCCTCTACGCGGCCCTGGGTCCGCCGGCCGCGGCCAAGGGCCTCGAGCTGCGGCTCGATCTGACGGGCCTGCCGCCCTGTCTCTGGGGCGATCTGGAACGCCTGTCGCAACTGCTGATCCAGTTGCTGGGCAATGCGGTGAAGTTCACCGCGGCCGGTTCCGTCACCCTGCGGGTCCGGGTCGCGGGCGCGGCCGGCGACCGGCTCCGCCTCGCCTTCGAGGTTGCGGACACCGGTTGCGGCATCCCGAGCGAGGCCCGGGCACGGGTCTTCCTGCCCTTCGAGCAGGGCGATCAGGCCGATCTTGCGGGCGTCGGCGGCGCCGGGCTCGGCCTGACCATCGCCCGGCACCTGGCCGGCCTGATGAACGGCGGACTGCGGCTGGCCGCGAGCGATGCGACGGGCAGTACCTTCGTCGCCGAGGTCTGGCTGGACCGCCTGGCCGAGTCGGCGGCGGACCTGAAACCGCGCGCGCACTGAACCCGGAAAAAGCAGTTCAGCCGCAAATGAACGCAAATGGACGCAAATAATCAGAGACTTAGCCTTTACTGCATGTTCATCGTCGGGATGACGCCCACGACGAGGCTAACCAGCAGATTTATTTGCGCTTATTTGCGTTCATTTGCGGCCGAATACTCTTTATTAGGCTGAATGACCCCCCGTGCACGGCAGCCACCTCGCACCCATGAAACGTATCACCGCGATTGCCCTCGCCTATGCACTCTTGGGGGCCGCCGGCCTCACCCTGGCGATCCCGCCCGGTTACGCCAGCCCGGTGTTCCCGGCCGCCGGCCTGGCGCTCGCCTGCGCCCTCTGGTTCGGGCGCGCGGCGCTGCCCGGCGTCTGGCTCGGCTCCGCGCTGCTCAATCTCGCGCAGACCTGGCTGGGCGACACGCTCAACCCGACCACGGTCGGCGTGGCGCTGGTGATTGCCGGCGGCGCGACCTTACAGGCCGAGGGCGGGCGCCGGCTGGTGACCCGGTGGCAGGGGACCGCCTGGCGCGCCTTGGAGCGCGACCAAGACGCCTTCGCCTTTCTCCTGCTGGGGGGCGTGCTTGCCACCGTGCTCTCGGCGTCCATCGGTGTCACCGCGCTCGCCGCGACCGGGGTGGTCGAGCGCGCCGAGGTGGCCTTCACCTGGTGGAACTGGTATGTCGGCGACTGCCTGGGCGTGCTGGTGTTTGCGCCGCTGGCGCTGTCCCTGCTCAACCGGCAGGACCCCCTGTGGCGGGAACGTCGCCGCCGCTTCCTGATCCCCATGCTGCTGACCCTGGGCCTGGCCGGGCTCGCCTTCTACGGCGCCGCGCGCTGGGAAAGGCTGTCGCAGGACGGCCAGTTGCAGGGCGATGGCGAGACCATCGCCAGGCACATCAACGACCGCCTGATCACGCACCGGGAGGTGCTGTCCTCGCTGCGCCATTTCGTCGAGGCGACGCCGGACTTCAGCTTCGCTCAGTTCGAGCAGTTCACGCGCCTTACCCTGCACGACAACCCCGATATCTTCGCACTCAGCTTCAATGACCTGGTCACGGAGGCCGAGCGCCCGGCCTTCGAGCGTCGGCTGAGCGCCGGGTCGCCGTTCGGCCCCTACCGGATCACCGAGCGCGACCGCGAGCGGCGCCTGATCCCGGCCGCCGCCCGGCCCGAATACGTGGCGGTACGCTATATCGTGCCCCTAGCCGACAACCAGCCGGCCCTGGGCTATGACATCTATTCCGAACCGGTGCGCCGGGCGGCCATCGAGCGGGCGCGCGCCAGCCGTGCCATGGCCGTCACCGCGCCCATCCGTTTGGTCCAGGAGCAACAGCCGCGAGTGGGGGTGCTGGAGCTGCTGCCCGTCACTGAAACGCCCGCGCCGGGCGGCCCGCGGGAGGGTCGCCTGAGCGGTTTCGCCGTCGGGGTGGTCAAGGTGGACGAGTTGGTCGAGATCGCGACCCGGGGCCTGGTGCCGGCCGGGCTGGTGCTGCGCTTGACCGATCCCGCGGTACCCGTGGCCCAACACCTGCTCTACCAGTCGCCGCCCGGGGACGCCGGGCCCCGCCCGCAAGCGGCGCTCCACTGGGGCACCGTGCTGCGCCTGGGGGATCGCGACTGGGACCTGTCGGTCACGCCCACCGCGGACTACTGGCAGCAACACCGGCCCTGGCTGGCCTGGGCCGTGGGCGTGGCGGGGCTGATGTTCGCCACCCTCCTGCAGGTATTGATGCTCGGCATGACCGGACGCACCGCCGTGATCCAACGCTATCGGGATCGCCTGGAGGAACTGGTCGAGGAACGGACCGGACAACTGGCCGAGCGCACCCGACAGGCCGACGCGGCCAATCGGGCGAAAAGCGAATTCCTTTCCAACATGAGCCACGAGATCCGCACCCCGATGAACGCCATGCTCGGCCTGGCGCAGGTGCTGGAGCGCGATACCCTGTCACCCGAGCAGCGGCAGATGGTGCAGCGCATCCGCGCGGCCGGGCGGACACTGCTCGGCATCATCAACGACATCCTCGACCTCTCCAAGATCGAGGCGGGACAGATCCAGGTGGAGACGCGCCCCTTCGAGCTGCTGCCCATCCTGGCGCAGGTCGAGAGCCTCATGGGCCAGTTGGCCCGTACCAAGGGGCTCGGTTTGCGGATCGACGCACCGCCGGGCCTCGCCAACTGGCTGCGCGGCGACCCGTTGCGCCTGGAGCAGGTCCTCGTCAATCTGGTCGGCAACGCGGTGAAATTCACCGAGCGGGGCCTGGTGCAGGTGCGCGTCCGGCAGCCCGCTGCGGACGCCGACCGGGTGCGGCTGCGCTTCGAGGTGGCCGATACCGGCATCGGCATCGCACCCGAACACCTGGTCACCTTGGGCCAGCCCTTCACCCAGGCCGACGGCACCATCAGCCGCCGGTTCGGCGGCACCGGGCTGGGACTTGCGATCAGCAAGCACTTGGTCGAGCTGATGGGCGGCAGCTTCGGCTACGACAGCACCCTGGGGGTCGGCAGTACCTTCTGGTTCGAGTTGCCCTACGCGCGGGCCACCGAGGACGACGTCCTCCCGGCCCCGGTCCCGACACCGGCGCCGGGGTTCGGGCCGCGGCTGCGCGGGCGGCACTACCTGGTCGTGGATGACAGTCACATGAACCGGGATTTGGTCGAGCGCGCGCTCACCCGCGAAGGCGCCCGCGTGACCCTGGCCGCCGACGGCCGGCTGGCGCTGGAGATCCTGCGGGCGCAACCGCAGGGCTTCGCCGCCGTCCTGATGGACATCCAGATGCCGGTGATGGATGGACTCGCCGCCACCCGCGCGATCCGCGACGAATTGAAGCTGGTCGCGCTGCCGGTGATCGCCTTCACCGCCGGGGTGCTGCTGGAGCAACGCCAAGCCGCGCGCGACGCCGGGGTCAACGATATCCTGAGCAAGCCGGTGGACCTGAATGAGCTGGTGGCGGTGCTCCAGCGCTGGAGCGCGCCCGCCGCGGCCGAGGCCCCGGCGCCCGCACCGGCACCGGCACCGGCACCGGCACCGGTATGGGAGTCACCGGGGGCGCACGACCTGGAGCCCCCGGCCGACTTTCCCGCCATCCCCGGCCTCGACACCCGCCGCGCGGCGCTCCAACTCGACCATGACTGGGACTTCTTCCTGGCAATGCTGCGCGACTTTGCCGCCGAGCACGGCGATGCGGCGCAACGGATTCGGCTCGACCTGGAGCGCGGCCACTGGTCCGAGGCGGCGCGCGCCCTGCATACGCTGCGCGGCACCGCGGGAAATCTCGGCGCCCACGACCTGGTGCAGAGCGCGGCGGTCCTGGAGACGGCGATCAGCGCCCGGCAACCGGATCTGACCCCCTTGCTCGATGCCTTCGGCGCACAGTTCGCCGCGGTGCTGGCGGGCCTCGCCCCCTGGCTGGAGGAACCGGGCGCCGGCGTGCCGGACGCGGCCGGGGCGACCCCGCTCGACCCGGCGCGGCTCGCCGCCTTGGGCGCCGCCCTCGCCCAGGGTGACCTTGCGGCCCTGGACCTCGTGCGCGCCTTGCAACCGGCCCTGGCCGAGGCCCAGGGCCAGCCGGCGGCGCAGACCCTGGCCGCGGCGATCCACCGCCTCGACTTCGACACGGCACTGGCCCTGCTCCACGCGCATTGGCCCGAGTCCGCGCACCCCGGACCCCCGGGGTCGGCATGACCGATGGGCGAGTGCCGCCGACAGGCCGTCCCGCACCCCGCGGCACGCGGCGCAACCCGACGTCAGACTGGAGGAACAGAGCCCTTGAACACCCCGCACGACACCAAGGCACGGATCCTGATCATCGACGACAGCCCGGCCAACATCCACATCATGGCCCGCGCGCTCGCCCCCGAGTTCATTTGCGAATTCGCCCTCTCCGGGCCCAAGGCACTGGCCCGCCTGCTCGGTGATGACCTGCCGAACCTGATCCTGCTCGATCTCATGATGCCGATCATGGACGGCTACGAAGTGCTGCAGCACCTCAAAGGGGACCTGCGCACCCACCAGATTCCAGTGGTCGTCATCACGGCCACCAACGACCCGGAAAGCGAAACCCTCGCCCTGCTGGCCGGGGCGGCAGACTTCATTCAGAAACCCGCCAATCCCCATGTGCTGCGCCTGCGGGTCGGGACACACATTCTGCTGCGGGAGCGGGAAGAGGCGCTACGCCGGATGAACGAGGAGGTCAGGCAACTCGCCTTTTACGACCAACTGACCGGTCTGCCCAACCGGCGCCTGCTGCTGGACCGCCTCCAACAGCCCAACCGCCGCCAGGATTTCGGCGCCCTGATGTTCATCGACCTGGACGACTTCAAGGCCTTCAACGATACCCTGGGCCACGCCGCGGGCGACCTGCTGCTCCAGGAGGTCGCCAGGCGCCTGACCGGCTGCGTGCGCCGCAGCGACAGCGTCGCCCGTCTCGGGGGCGACGAGTTCGTGGTCGCACTGGAGAATCTGAGCCGGCCCCTGGACGTCGCGGCCGCCCAGGCCGGGCTGGTCGGCGGCAAGATCCAGGCCGCACTCAACCAACCCTATCGCCTGGCCGACGGCGACCACGTGTGCTCCGCGAGCATCGGGGTCGTCATGTTCGACCAGGATCAGGGAACCGTGCAGTCGTTGCTGGAGTGCGCCGATATCGCGATGTATCGCGCCAAGGCGGCCGGCCGCAATACCCTGCGTTTCTTCGATCCGGCCCTGGAGGCCCGCTTCGCCGCCGTTGCGACACACGCTTGATGGAAAATCGACATCCGCAAGTCCAGCGCCCGGCCCCCGCTGGCAGTCCGGGCTGGTCTCACACGGCTTGCCGAGGATACCCGGACGCGGGCACTGCAAGCCTGGCGGGTTGAGCATTTTTCCGTGCTGTCCGTCCTGTACCGAAATATGATTACGCGCAGGGGGCGCGCGCCCAACCAGACGGCTCAACGATGCAGAGCACCCGTGCCGACCAACAGCGCGCGCCAGCCACCCACCTGAACCCGCCGACGCCAGCCATGACCCGACCCCGCCATCCCCACCATCCCCGCGGTCCCCGCAAACGGCGCGCGCCAGCCGCCGGGCGCCACCACGACCACAGCTACAAGCAACTCTTCTCCCACGCCGAGATGGTCCGCGACCTGCTGACCGGCTTCGTGCGCGAGGATTGGATCCAGTCCCTGGACCTGGCCTCGCTGGAGACGGTCAAGGGCAGCTATGTCACCGACGATTATCGCGACCGCGAAGACGATATCATTTGGCGCCTGCGCTGGGCCGACGGCTGGTGTTACGTCTATATTCTGATCGAGTTTCAGAGCACCGTGGACCCCTTCATGGCGGTGCGGGTCGCCTGCTATGTCTCGCTCCTGTGCCAAGACCTGATCGCCCAGAAGGCCCTGACCGCGGCCGGGACCCTCCCGCCGGTGCTGCCGGTGGTCCTTTACAACGGCGAGTCGCGCTGGACGGCGCCGACGCAACTGTCCGCGCTGATCGACCCGGCCCCGGGCGGGCTGGCACACTATCGCCCCCACTGGTCCTACCTGCTGCTCGACGAAGGGGCGATCGTGGGCGGGGAGACCTACCCGGCCGAGGTCCAAAACCTGGTCGCGGCCCTGTTCCAGTTGGAAAAGGCGCGCGACGAGCCGACCTGGCTCGCGGTTTACGCCCGGCTGGTGGCACTGTTGGACAGCGGCGCCTTGGACAGCCTCAAGCGCGCCTTCGGCCGCTGGATCTACCGCAGTTTCATCCGCAAGAAGCGCCCCGGCATCCGTTTACCGGACATCAATGATTTTCAAGAGGTGCATGTCATGTTGCAACAACGGGTTGAACAGTGGAACGCGGAGATCCTCGAGCGGGGGCGCAAGGAGGGGCACTTGGAAGGGCTCAAGGAAGGGCACAACGAGGGGCACAAGGAGGGCCTTGCGCAGGCGCGCCGTGAAATGGCCGCGGCACTCCTTGAGCGCACCGCCCTGGACGACGTGGCCATTGCCGATCTGACCGGGTTCTCCCACGAGGTGATCCGGGCCCTGCGCACGACACCGACCGAACATTAGGGGTCGAATGCGGGGGAGAGGCGGCGCGGGCTTCGGTGGACTGCGCTATCGGGCCTTGATCGTCGTTCCGGCCGGCGCGTACGCGGTCCACACAGCGGACCCTACGGGAAGGCGTCGCGCCCGTAGGGTCCGCTGTGCGGACCAGCGACCTCGTCGTGACCGAAGTGGCTGGAACGATGATCGAGGCCCGCTATCGATTGTCCACCCTACGGCCGGAACGATGATCAAGGCCGTGCAGGGCCTTGATCATCGTGCTGGTCAGCGATGCTCATTTGGAGTCCAAGGCTTCAGCCTTGGCCGACCGATCCAAGGCTGAAGCCTTGGACTCCTCCCGAAAAACCCGAGAGACCCCGAGATGTCGACACGCGGCTGGTACGACTATTACATCATCGCCCCACACACGGGAACGCTGTCGCTCGCCATGCGATTCTATAAATGGGGCGATGCCACGCCCGAGAACGCACTCGACGAGTATCTGCAGTTCCGCAAGACGCTCCGCGCGCATGACGAGCGTCTGCCCATCGAATGGCTCGACCGCCTGCTGCGCGATCAGTTGGGCGAGCTGCACCCGGAGCTGCCGCCGCAGTTCGCCACCGGGGCCTTTCTGTTTCTGCTGCAACGCGCCGCGGAGTGGATCGAGCGCAATCGCTGGCGACGCTTCGATCCACTGGAGAAGCGCGCGGATTTTCATTTGTGCTACGCCCTCGAGGAGGCGTTGGCAGCCGAGCCGTTCGAGATTGCGCCGCATCCCGATCCCTTGTTGGAGCAGGTCAGACGTTTCATTGCCACGGCACGTTGCCTCCGTCCCTGGCGCAACTACGGGCTGCGGCTCGATCTGCTGGGCTGGTTGCAGTACCTCACCCAGCCGACGCGCGGTGCCGACATGGGCTCTCTGGCTGGCGACTGGGACCCCCACTGGGAAATCTCTTACCAGTACCGGCTCTTTTTCTGGCTCCACCCGGACGACCCCTTCCGAATCGAGCGGATCGCGATCGAGCTATGCGACCGCGCCGGCTCGAACCTGCTGACGGCCGCGGACCCGCAAGACGACGACGAGTGGCGGCGCGAGCAGCTTGACAGCCTGCGCGAAACCATCCGCGAATCGGACATCGCAATCACCGGCTTGGAGACAATACAGCGCGACTACGCGATGCCCGCGGATCGCTTCTGGCAGTTCCGCGAGCGTCCGGACCCGCAGGAGACGCGGCAACGCGCGCGCCGCAAAGAATTGCAGGGCAGTTACAACATGCTGTTGCTTCAAGTCGAGAAACGCTTCGGAGCGGCAATCGCCGCCGACAGCCGACCACTCATGGAGCGGATCGACGAATTCGATCAGTTGCTGACGCTCGCCGACGCGGTGATCGACAGTCCCGACAGCGCGGCTTGGCTGGCCGCGTTGGGGGATTCGGTGCAGCGAAGTCTGACCGAGACGGACGACCGAAGGCTCGACCGGCGGTGAGCGAGGCGACTCGACCGGAGGTCGACGCTTTAGCGGGCGGCGCCGCGTCCGGCTGAAGCCTCGACCTCCGGTCTGTGGCATGGGTACGAAATGATCCGGAGTTCACCTCCACGACAACGGTTACAACCGGGAAGGCTAACGGGATCTCCGCCGTCCCGCACTAACGACCCGGCGCCCAGTCATCCGCGCGCTCGAAGGCCAGAAAGGCCGCCTCCAATGCCCACTGCCGACTGGCCTTGGCGCTCCCGGCGAGCCAGTTGCGGCAGGTCTCCGAGGGCGTAACGCTCCCGGGTTCATCCTGCGCGCAGGCGGCGACGGGCGCGGCGCTCGCCGGGTCGCGCCACAGGCTCGCGCCCGAAAGGAAGCTGTAGGTCAGGCCGTTGCGCGAGAGTTGCTTGAGCTGCGCATAGGAGAGACCGTAGTCCCTGACGGCGCGCAGATACTCGTTGGTCAGGTCGATCCGCGACACCCCGGCATCGTCGGATGCCAAGACCACCGGGACCCCGGCGGCCAGGTAATCGGGGAAGGGATGATCCTGGCCTTTCACACCCAGGATGAGGTCGTTGCTGGTCAGACAGACCTCCACGGCCGTGTCCCGGTCCGCCATGACCCTGAGCGTCTGAAACGCCGAGTCTTCATAGCCGATAGCGACCCCGTGGCCGATCCGCTCGGCCCCGGCGACCGTCACTGCCTCGTGGATGTGCGTGCGCAGACGCTCCGGCGGTACCAGCCCCAGGGTCAACTCACCGGCGTGCAGGGCAATCCTCACCTTCGGTGCCCGCCGGGAGAAGAATGCCACCATGCGCATATGCAGGTCGTAATCGCGCAGGGCGACCGGGTCGTCCTCCGGGGCGACCAGATTGATGGCGGCGACCCGCGGGTTCGCCCCGGCCAGCGCAAAGGCATAGGCCAGTTCGGTGAACACCCGCTGCGGCGGCTGGGTGCGGATGGCCTCCTGCTCCCAGAGCAGGCTCACGGCACACCCGGGCTTGGCCGCGGGGCCGCCGCACCCTTGAGAATGCGCGTAGGACGCCTCCAGCGCGTCCAGGGCCCCACTGGCCTCGGCCACCAGCGCCGGCAGTCCCGCGGCGCGCAACTGCTCCTGCATCCGCTCGAACTCGGCGGTGAGGTCCTGGCCGGGGCGCCCGTCCGCCGGTTCCGGCCACGCGAGTGTTCCGGCCAGGTTGGCGATACAGGTGTCCCGTGCGTCCCGGCACTCGCGCTGAATGCCCGAGATCAGTTCGAGGTGCGCAATGTTCTCCGCCGCGGCCCGGTTCCTGATCTCTGTCAACATGGCGGTGCCGTGGCGCGGGTCGTCGCCCACGAGACCGAAGACATCGAAGGTGCCGAAGAACTGATCGTGGCCCGACCGGCCCGACTGGCTGAGATCCTTGGTGGACATCCGATCCACCATCGCGTCGTAGGTATCGTCATCCAACTGCCCGGCCGCCACCAGGTTGCCGCCCGGCCGGCACGGGGCCGCCACCAGGACCAGCCGCGCCTTGTCGATGCAGTCCTGATCCGCGGCGGCCCAATCCAGAAAGCTCTCGGCATAGATGGCGCCGGAGAAGTGCGAGTGCAGGTCCGCGCCCTTGGGCAGGCGCTTGAGGAACTGTCGCAGCAGCGGTGGCCGATCCCGATGGGCATCGAACCACAGGGCGGCGGCGCTGCCCTCGGGCTGCGCGCTCGTGGGGGCGCTTGCGGCAATGCTGGAGGCCAGCAGCGCGGCGACGATGGGGGTGTGTCGGTTCATAGGTTATAGATCAATGGCATCTTGAGGTTGGCAGAGGCCCGGTTGCCGAGTGTTTTCTCGCTCCCACGCTCCGGCGTGGGAGCGAATTGCGACGCTCCGGCGTCGGGTCTGCCGGATGGCGCGATGCGGCCCTTGATCATAATTCCGCCCAGGCCCTTGGGAGACGGGCGTCCCGCCCGCCCATCGGAGTGATGATCGAGGCCCTCTTCTGCGTGTCTCTGTGCCTCCGTGAGAGTATTCTTGGCGTCGAAGACCAGACCATGCACCCTTGCTGCGAACCGGTCGCACGCAGTAAGAAATCCTCTCACGGAGACACAGAGACACGGAGAAAGCGCGCCTTGATGACAATTTCGCCCGGCCCCTGGAGGGTGCGCGTCCCGCCCCCCGGGATTCGCGATGGCCGGAGTTATGATCAAGGCCGCAATGCGGTTGGTTGAGACGGGCCGCTGGAGCGGCCCGACAACACTCCTACGCTGGAGCGTGGGAGCGAGAAAACATCACCGCCGAGCTGACCGAATGGTTTGGGCATATCGCCGATGCGGCCGAAGAACTTCGTGAGGAGTTTGATCTTATGGCTGTCGATGCGGTCTACCTGGCTACGACGCCTGTCGAAATAGATCAAACCTCTCTGCCAGGTACTCGCGATTCGGTCTGTCGCAGGGGTGGTGCGGAAGAAAGATTCTGGCGCCGTCGAAAGCCTTTATCGCCTTTTCGAGCGTCGGCCCATCCTTTTGCGCTAAGACCGCAGCGGGTATATGAACGACTCCATCGGGATCAATGCCCAGCAGGTTCCTGTCGTAGGCGGCATGGTGTAATGTCGAGAGGCACAACCCGTTGCTTACCTCCGGGTGCCCGCGCTCATCTCTATCTGGGACTATGTGTGCGGCCTCCAGCAAACCAGGGATGGGCAATCCCGAAATCGCGCAGCGCCGTCCGTACGCGGTGAGCACCAACTCACGAAACTCCGCCTGGTGCAGCCGCACCTTTGCCTCTATCGTGCTATATCGCCGGTCAATTCGATATGCCGGCGGAATTGGCTCTCGCAGATTCATCTCGTACGGACTGCCTACAGCAACCATGCAGGATAACCGAGTTGGGTGCCATTCTGTGACATAGCAGGGGAAAAGAATCTGGTATATTGCGGGACTGATGCCATAGAAATATGCGAGTGGCGTCTGATCCTCGAACGCTTCCCGCAAGCAAGTATTATCGCGATTGGCGGCGTCGGTACCTTGGAAAGCGTAAACGAAATAACCATCACCGCTAAGCGCATCGTCATAGCGGGCGCTGCGACCCTGCCGCGGTTGGTTAGTCTTTATGCTTAGGACACCTCGCGCCATCTGGGTCGGCCTGTGGATGCCACGCGGTCTGCTGCCGAGGTAGACCCGTTCACCCTCAAAGTCAAAACCCTGAGAAATCGCTGCCCAGGGCACAGCTCCACTATACTCTTGCATTAGTCGGGCGCACTGAGTGAATGCCGCCAAGCGGATGCTCTGGTCCTTGTTGGCCACCCTAACCTTCTCCCGCACCAGAAACGCAATTGAACGCCGTTGTGCTGCGCCTGCCTGTGCGTGCAGACGGAATCACCTTTCACTTTTCGTCACCCGAGAGTCCTCACCACCGAGGCGCCGGACTCTCTCACGGGCCGCTGGGGCGGAGTGTAACACGCTACCTCCTCTAACAGTAGGTTCCAGGATCGGTAATCCTGGAAAGAGGATTTGGTTCACGCAAAGACGCAAAGACGCAAAGTTTTTCAATGCGATATTCCTGTCGCAGGGCTCACCTGCCGGGTGACGGGACCATCGCTTGCAAGGTTCTGTTCTTCTTTGCGTTCTTGGCGTCTTTGCGTGATCAATTGCGGATGATAGGGTAATCCTGAGCCGTGCATCTGTGACGCCGGGGCGCCAGGTTCACCAAGATTTTTCAGCGCGTTATAGCCGTTTGGTAATTCACCCCGGGGTTGGTCTGAGTACTGCCCCCAACCTATTGTTCTCTTGGCGAGCTTGGCGCCTTGGCGTGAACAATTGCCGTTTCTTGGGCAATTCGATGACCATTTGCGACTACTTTCTTGTAGGTCCATCTGCCTTGGCTTGGTCGCTCTCGCCATGAATCGCGCCATAACGCACATCAGCACACCCGGCGACGCGCAATTCCTGGCTTTGATCCTGAGGCCGACCAGCGGAACTATCTTTATAAAGAGTATCTGCGGATCATCGCTGAGCACTGGCCCGCGGTCTTTGTCATGGAAAATGTGACGGGTATCATCTCAGCGCGGCTCGGAGGAGAGCCCGTTCTGAACGAAGTGCTGAAGGACCTCAGTGATCCCGGACGGATGAATGCGGAGCACGGGCAAGGAGGAATGAGGCGTTACCGTTATGTGATCTGGCCGCTCGTGGAGACTGCGCAACGTCCTGACCTATGGGGTGTTTATCCGCCGCAGCAATATGTTATCGAGGCCGACCGCTATGGTATCCCCCAAAAGCGACACCGGGTGATCCTTCTCGGCATCCGGGATGATATTCAGGTTTCCCCCAGACCGCTCACCGTGGCCGCCGACGGGCCGCCGACGCTGGGGGCAATACTGCACGGGCTGCCGGCCTTGCGCAGTGGTATCGCCCGGACTCCCGACTCACGGCAGCAGTGGGCGGATATCGCGTCGGGGCCACCCCCGCCGAAGGGGTGGCGGGGTGCGGAGCGTCACGATGTGGTGGACTCTCCGGCGCAGTGGAGCGCGATACTGAGGTCAGCGGTGATGCAGCCATGGTTCTTGGAGCTTGAGGGTCTGGGGCAGGCCGATGTTCGCGACCGTCTCGCCGCGGTGCTCGATGGACTGACAGTGCCTGTGGATGACCGGGGCAGTGATTCCGTCCTCAGGGGCGAACCACCTGAAGCGCTCCGCGGATGGTTTGAAGATCCACGCCTCAAGGGCGTCTGTAACCATGGCACCCGTGAGCATATGCCACAAGATCTGTACCGCTATCTCTTTGCAGCGGCGTTCGCTGCTGAAAAGGGGCGGTCGCCAAGGCTCGGGGATTTCCCCCCGGCCCTGTTGCCGATGCATGAAAATGTCACCCGGTCGCTGAGAAGCGACAATTTTGCGGATCGCTTCCGGGTGCAGCTCGCCGACCTTCCCGCAACGACGGTGATGAGTCATCTGGCGAAGGATGGTCACTATTTCATCCATCCGGATCCGGCGCAGGCACGCAGCCTGACGGTTCGCGAGGCCGCCCGCCTGCAGACCTTTCCTGATAACTATTTCTTCTGCGGAAACCGCGGCGAACAGTACACACAGGTAGGTAACGCAGTACCGCCGCTGCTGGCGAGACAGATTGCAGGGGTCGTCGCCGACGTGCTTGCGGCATCGACCTTATGTACAGGATGAGCTTTCGCTACGGCAGGTTGTGCGAGGCAACAGGTTCCACGAACTGATACGAAGTATGACTATGAACAACAATGTAGCATGCACGGTGGATCTCATACCGCTCGCACCGAAGGAATCGGTTATTCCCGACCCGGGCCGCCTGATCTTCGCATTGCGCCAGATCGGTTACAGCCTGGAACAGGCGCTGTCGGATCTTATCGACAATGCGATCAGCGCGGGTGCGACCAACGTACTGATCCGGTTTATCTGGAAGGGAGAACGGATCGTCGCACTGGCAGTTGCGGACGATGGTACGGGAATGAGCCAGGACGATCTGCGTAACGCCATGCGTTTCGGTTCAAGGGAGCGGCTGGATCATTCCTCACTTGGTAAATTCGGTTTGGGGCTCAAGCTGGCTTCCTTCAGCCATGCGAGAACGCTGACGGTTGTGTCCAGCCGCGACAGGGGTTTTTCCGGCAGGCGCTGGACGCTGGAGGGTATCCGCCGCAATTGGGAGTGCGAAACGCTTTCCGCGCCCCAGGCGGAACAGGTCTGCGCAGGTCCCTGGTCTCCGCTCAACCTTCGGGAGAATGGCACGGTTGTTCTCTGGGATCATATCGATAAGCTTCCGGTCTCCAGTCGCGGACTGCGTTTTACCCTGGCGATGCTGCACCGGCGGCTCGAACTCCACCTCGGGCTGCATTTCCATCGGTTTCTCCAGACGGGCGCACTGAAGATCCAGGTCGATCAACAGGAGCATGGTGAGCAGGAACATCAGATCCGCTCGGAAATCCTTGCGCTGGACCCCTTCGCTTATCCAGCGGAATCCACTGACGATTATCCACGCACCTTCACTGTCCGGATCGCCGGCGTTGGCGAGGTTGCGGCGGAAGGCCATATCTGGCCACCGAACAGCGAGTTGCCTGAATATCGTCTCGGCAACCGGGCGGCGGCCCGCCAGGGATTCTATTTTTACCGGAATGACCGGCTCATCCAGGCCGGGGGCTGGAACGGGCTGATACAGAACGAAGCGGAGCCGCACGGATCGCTCGCGCGGGTGCGGATTGATCTTCCCCTGTCATGTGATGCGAGTTTCAGCCTGAATGTTCAGAAGTCGTCGGTGATCGTGCCGCCGGGATTCGTCGAGGCGGTGCAGACGGCTGCCGATCCGGAGGGTGTTACCTTTGAGCGCTACCGCCAGAGCGCAGTGCAAGCCTATCGCAATCGGGACCTGCGGGCGATCGTGCGGCGCACGCCGATTCCCGGGGACGGATTGCCCGCTCAGGTCGCCAACGAGTTTGGTCGCCACGCGCCGGGTGGCGAAGAAGAGACGCGCAGCATCGCAATGCTGTGGGAGCAGATTGAAGGAGAGGACTTTTTTCGACTCGATCAGGAACAGGGCCGGCTGCTGCTCAATGCCCGCTATCGGGATAAGGTCCTGGCCGGCCTTGACCCCGAACCGGAGGATGTCCCGCTGGTGAAGGCGCTGGTCTTCTGTTTGCTGGGGTCTGATCTGATGACGGTGAAGTCATCGGTGAAGCGCCGCCGGGAGCTTGCCCGGATCAATCGCATTCTTGCGGCTGCCGCGGGTCTGGAGCGGGGTTGAACGTGACGGTTCACGAGGCGCGGGGCTTGGATGTGTTAACGCTGGCGCAGCGCTCGCTGTGCATGTCGCGAATCCGCGGACGGGATACCAAACCGGAGATGATGATCCGCCAGGGCCTCTTCGCCCGGGGCTTCCGTTACCGTCTGCATTGCGGCACGCTGCCGGGACGGCCCGATCTGGTCTTTCCAGCCCGACGGGCGGTGATCTTTGTGCATGGCTGTTTCTGGCACGCGCACGACTGCGCCCTGTTCACCTTACCAGCCACGCGGCGCGAGTTCTGGGAAAAAAAGCTTCATGCGAACCGCGAGCGTGATGCATCTGCCATCACCGCGCTTGAGCAAGAAGGGTGGCGGGTGCTGGTGATCTGGGAGTGTGCCCTGAAGGGACGGATGAGACGAAACCTGGATGCGGTCTTTGATGAATGCGCGTCCTGGCTTGCAGACCCGGGTGCGGCGACGGCGGAGATTCAGGGGACCGATCGGGCCGAGTCGTTGTCGTTGTCGTTGTCGTAATCGAGGTTATTCCACTACCATCCCGCGCAGGTGGCCTCGGCATGATGCGCAGGTCTCAAGCCCAGAGGCCGTTGCGGCCCCGGAGGTCGCAATTATTCTCGGCAGCCGAGATGTCGGCAGATCTCCGCCTGGATGCGCTCGAATGCAGGTTGTCGGAGTCGCCCGACCCGACGCACGACCAGGGATTGATTGAGCGTAAAGACCTTATCGGACCGGACGATGCTGGCCTTCGGCAATCGGCCAAGCGCGAAGTCGCCGTCGCACAGCGCCACCTGGGCCAGATGATGCGTCTGGGAAGTCACCTGGGCGGCAAGGAAGTCGCCGTGGACCGTCGCCTCCGTCAGGACCAGCGCCGGTCGCAGCTTGGCGCCCGAGAGGTCGGTGAAAGGAAAGTGCAGCAGAACGATGTCAGACGGCTGGGGCATGATTCCAGCCATCGTCCTCCGCAGTGTCCCAATCGCCTAAGGCGCTCTGTTGGGCGAGCATGAGTGCCCGGTCATCGCGCCTGGCCTCGCGCTCGGCGAGGAAACTTGCGAAATCGAGCACTTCCTGCGCGGCGGTTGCAGGCAGTCCTTTGACCGATTCGT